>Ga0308157_10007022_pt1 | contig 13252 bp, 14 predicted proteins | sample PhyBR1_FD_201035 | JGI IMG/M metagenome (GOLD analysis project Ga0308157, IMG submission 201035) | Phyllosphere microbial communities from UC Gill Tract Community Farm, Albany, California, United States - DLSLB.R1 | ecosystem: Host-associated > Plants > Phyllosphere > Unclassified | place: USA...
CGCGCCCGTCTCGCTGTCCGCCTTCGATCTGATAGGCGGCCGTAGCGACGCCAAAAGTGAAATTGGGACCAAAATCCTTGCGGTCGATCGAGAACATGGAACCTCCCCTTCCAGTTATTGAGCAAGGGAGATAGCGCAGGCGACGGGGTTATGCAATCGATTGCGGAGCGCGGATACCTACAGCCCAAGCTGATCGCGGAGCGCCTGGTCGAGACGCAGCAGGGTTGCCTGATCCACGTGTCCTAGAGGCTCTGCGTGAGTGGTCTCGATGGTCGCAATCTTGCTGGGGCGGATCAGGGACGGCGCTGGCAGGCCAACCTCGGCATAATTGTCGACCAGCGCGATATCGCGTGGCCACCGCCGGTTTTCTGCGCTGGTGATCATCACCACCCAGAGCAGTTGCCCGCCATCGCCCAGGCCTTCCGCCGAGACGACAAGAGCCGGGCGGCGTTGGCGGATTGGTCTGTCGGTGTAGGGAAAAGGAACGCGGACAACCGTGCCCCGCTCAAAGGCCGGCATAGGCCCGCCGGTCTGCGTCGCTGTCCCATTCTTCGAAGTTGGCGAATGGCTCTTCCATTCCGCCCGCCTTGGCTTTGGTCAGAAGGACACGACCATTTTCGATGACATAGGCGAGCTCATCGCCTTCCTCCAGGTGAAGCGCCGTCCGCACGGCCTGCGGAATGGTGGTCTGAGCTTTGCTTGTCAGCTTGCTGGTGATCATCGATGCTCTCCTTGCACCAATGTAAGAGCAATCCTGACGGATGCCAATCAGGCCAGTTTGTTGAAGGTGTTCTGCAGCTGGCTGAGCTTGGACATGCGCGCCTTCATGTCGGCCTGGGCCTTGCTGCGGACGCCCATTTCGGCGACCTGGACCTGGGTGTTGGTGGTCTGGGCGATGTTGTTGCGCATGGCTGTATTCATGGCGTTGAGGCGGGCCATGCCGTTATCCATGATGGCGCGGCGCTTGACGCGGTGGTTCGCCAAACTGTTGTAGCTGGATGTATTTTTGATCACCGCCATGAGGAGACGGTGGGCAAAAGTGATTAAGATTTTATGAGTCGAGGCGGGCCAGCATGCTGCGAGCAAGCTGGCGATATGCTTGCGCTTCGCTGCCGTCAGGCTCGGCGACCACGGGGGGACGGCCGGCATCGCTCCCTTCGCGGATCGACATGACCAGGGGGATCGCGCCGAGGAAAGCCATGTTCATCTCGGCGGCCGCGCGTTCGGCGCCGCCCGTGCCGAAGATATCATAACGCTTGCCGGTATCGGGGGCGATAAAATAGCTCATGTTCTCGACGAGGCCCAGGATGGGCACGCCGAAGCGCGGCAGCATGTCGATGGCCTTCTTGGCATCAATCAGGGCGAGGTCTTGGGGCGTCGAGACGATGACCACGCCATCGACTTCGGCCTGCTGGAAGAGAGAGATATGGATGTCGCCGGTGCCGGGGGGCAGGTCAACGACGAGATAGTCGAGCTCGCCCCAATCGGTCTCGCGAAGGAGCTGACGGAGAGCCGAGGTGGCCATGGGGCCGCGCCAGACCACGGCCTGATCCTTGACCAGCATGGAGCCAATGGACATGGCCTTGAGGCCATAGGCTTCGTGCGGGGTGAAAATGCCGTCGTCACGCACGGCGGGCTTGCCCTCGATGCCGAGAAGTTTGGGGATGGAGGGTCCGTAGAGGTCAGCGTCGAGAATGCCGGTCTTGTAGCCTTCGGCCTGGAGGGCCAAGGCGATGTTGACGGCGGTGGTGGACTTGCCGACGCCACCCTTGCCGGAACCAACGGCGATGATGCGCTTGACGCCGGGCACGGGCGTCTTGCCGGGCGGAACGGGCTTGCCGTGGGAGAAAGTGGGGCCCGATTTGGGTGGCGCCTTGCCGCCGGTCAGCGAGACCATGATCTTGCGGGTGCCAGCGAGCTTTTGCGCCACGGCGGCGGCCTGTTCGCGCGCGGGACCGAAAGCGGGCTCCATGCCGGGTGCGACGGCAATGGCGAAAGCAACGGCGCCCGGGGTGACGATGATATCGGACAGGCCGGCATAGCCAGCCAGATCACCACCGCCGGGAATTTCCACACCGGCGAGAGCGGATTTGATGGCGGCGGCGAGTTCGGTATCGGCCATTGCTGGACCCCATAAGAGAGAAGACCTCACCTTGTGGGCGAGGCCTTCCGGATCGTCTTTGTTCTAGCTCAAGGGATTAGAGAATCGACTGGCCGGTGGCGGCCCAATCCTTGAGGAAGCCTTCGATGCCGGCATTGGTCAGCGGGTGATCGGCCAGCTTGCGGATGACGGCAGGCGGGATGGTCGCAACGTCTGCACCGGCCAGCGCGACCTGGGTCACGTGGTTGGGCGAACGGATCGAGGCGGCCAGGATTTCGGTTTCGAAAGCATAGTTGTCATAGATCTGACGGATGTTTTCGATCAGTTCGACGCCATCGAGGTTGATGTCATCGAGGCGGCCGAGGAAGGGCGAGATGTAGGTCGCGCCGGCCTTGGCAGCGAGCAGCGCCTGGTTGGCCGAGAAGCAGAGCGTGACGTTGGTCTTGATGCCCTTGTCAAAGAAGGTCTTGGTGGCCTTGAGGCCGGCCAGGGTCAGCGGCAGCTTGACGACGACGTTGTCGGCGATCTTGGCGAGGTGTTCGCCCTCGGCGATCATGCCGTCATATTCGAGGCTGGCGACTTCGGCCGAAACCGGGCCCGGAACGATGCCACAGATTTCCTTGATGACTTCCTTGAAGTCACGGCCGGACTTGGCGATCAGCGACGGGTTGGTGGTGACGCCATCGAGCAGACCGGTGTCGTAAAGCTCCTTGATGTCCTTGATTTCTGCAGTGTCGACAAAGAACTTCATTGTAACCCTCCTAGGGATGCCCGGTTAGGCAAAAGATGTAGCACGGCAAGGGTTTGCCGCAAGGTGAAACGGTGACGCTATTTGATGGCGGCCAGCATGGCATCGGCCAGATCGCCGATGCGATCTTCCGGTATGCCGGCGACATTGATGCGACTGTCACCAATCATATAGATTCCGTTGTTGGCTTTAAGATGTTCGACGACGGAATTTTCGAGGCCGAGCAGCGAGAACATGCCGCGATGGGCGGCGATGAAATCGAAGTCCTCGGAATTGGACTTCTGGCGGATGGCTTCGCTCAGCTTTTCGCGCAGGCGGATCATGCGGCCGCGCATCTGGTCAAGCTCGGCTTCCCACTCGGCACGCAGGTCTGCGTCCTCAAGGATGGTGCGGATGATTTCGGCACCGTGATCGGGTGGCTGCGAATAGGCGCCCCGGATGATGTTGAGCAGCTGCGACTGGGTGACATCGGCTTCATTGGTGTCGCGGGCGACGAGAATGGCGGCGCCGACGCGTTCGCGATAGAGGCCGAAATTCTTGGAGCCAGAAAAGGCAACGAGAGCCTCGGGCACGGAAGACAGGATCTTGCGCGTGCCATAAGCGTCCGCCTCGATGCCGTCGCCGAAACCGAGATAGGCCAGATCGATGAAAGGCAATGCGCCGGTGCGCAGCAGGCTCTGGGTGACTTCATCCCATTGCGCTGGCGTCAGATTTGCGCCGGTCGGATTGTGGCAGCAGCCGTGCAGCAGGACGACGTCGTCCTTGCCCAGCTTGTCGAGCGCGGCCAGCATGGCTTCGAACTTCACGCCGCGCGTTTCCGTGTCGAAATAGGGGTATTTCTCGACCTTGAGACCGGAATTTTCGGCGATGGGATTGTGGTTGGGCCAGGTCGGGTCGGACACCCAGACTGTCGCGCCGGGGCGGGCGCGATTGATCAGCTGCATCAGCACCCAGAGCGAGCCGGTGCCGCCGGGGGCCTGGGCGATGCGGACGCGGGAGCGGTCGACGCTATCGGCCAGGGCCAGATCGAGCACGGCAGCGCCATAGCCCTTGTTGCCGGCAATGCCGAGATAGGTCTTGGTTTTTTCGTTTTCGAGAATGCGCTGCTCGGCCTTGCGGACGGCGGACATCACGGCAGTGACGCCCTTTTCATCCTTGTAGACGCCGACGCCCAGGTCGATCTTGGTGGGACGCGGGTCGGCAGCATATTCGCCCATGAGCGCCAGGATCTTGTCGCTGGGGGCCTTGGAGAGGGTCTCGAACATTTGGGGTCGTTCCGATGGGAGGCGGGAGAGTTATAGGCCGAGCCTGAATTTTTGCAACGCAGTCAGCGGATGACGCCGGCCTTGTCGAGTTCAGTCAGCAATTGCGGAATGATTTCAAAGAGATCACCGATCAGCGCGACATCGGCCAGCTTGACCAATGGTGCTTCGGGATCGGTGTTGATGGCGACGATCTTTTTGGCGCCCTGGATGCCGGCGAGATGCTGGAGCGCGCCGGAAATGCCAATAGCGATATAGAGATCGGGGGCGATGATCTTGCCGGTCTGGCCGACCTGCCAGTCATTGGGGGCGTAGCCCGCATCGACGGCGGCGCGGGTGGCGCCGATGGCGGCACCGAGCTTTTTGGCAAGCTGCTCAATGAGTTGGAATTTTTCGGCGGAGCCAAGGGCGACGCCACCGCCGACGACGATCTGGGCCGTGGCAAGGTCGGGGGTGTCGCTTTCGGTACGGTGCGAGGCGATCAGGCGGGCGGCGGAAACGACTGGCGCATCAATGGCTTCGATGGGTGCGGCATTGCCGTTTGCGGCGGCGCGGAAGGCCGAGGCGCGGATGGTCAGAACGTGTTTGGGTTGGTTGTCGGTGACGGTCTGGAGCGCGTTGCCGGCGTAGATGGGACGGGTAAAGCGGTTGGGGCCGAGCACGTCGACAATGTCGGTGACGGGCATCAAATCGAGCTTTGCGGCCACGCGGGGCATTCGGTCCTTACCGACACTTCCGGCGGAAGCGACAACATAGAGATAACCTGCCGCCAGCTTTTCAATGACGGCGGCATCGGCGTCGGCCGTACCGGCGCTCTGGGCGGTCAGAACCTTCGCCACGCCGGCGAGCTTGGATGCGTCGGCGGCGATATTGGCAGTGTCGGTGCCGAGGACGAGCAAGTCGATTGGACCGAGTTCACTCACGGCATGGACGACGCGAGCCGTTGCGGGAGAGAGCTGGCCGAGATCGTGATCGGCGATAACCAGAGTGCTCATCACAGCGCCTCCATCTGCGAGACTTCGGAGGCGATGTAGCTGGCCAGTTCGCTGGCCGAGCCGACGGTCTTGCCGGCCACGCGCTCGGCGGGCGGGGCGACCTTTTCGACCACGAGGCGTGGCGCGAGATCGACGCCGAACTCGGCGGCGGGGCGGACGGCCAGTGGCTTGGAACGGGCCTTCATCACCATGGGGAGCGCGGCATTGCGCGGGGTATTGAGGCGAAGGTCGGCGGTGACCACCGCGGGAAGCGGGACAGCGATGGTTTCGCGGCCGCTATCGACTTCGCGGGTGACTTCCAATTCGGAACCATTGACCTTGATCTCGGAGGCAAAGGTCGCCTGGGGGCGATTGATCAGGGCGGCAAGCATCTGGCCGACATGATTGCTATCGTCATCGACGGCCTGCTTGCCGAGCAGGACGATGTCGGGATTTTCCTCCTCGACCACCTTTGCCAGCAGCTTGGCGATGGCGAGGGTTTCGAGCTCGGCGTCGGTTTCGACCAGGATGCCGCGATGGGCACCCATGGCGAGGGCGGTGAGGATGATGTCATTGGCGGTCTTGGGACCGATGGAGACGACGACCACCTCGTCTCCGTGGCCAGCTTCGGACAGCTGCACGGCGGCTTCGACAGCATGCTTGCAGAAGGGATTCATCGACAGGCGGACGCCGGTGGTTTCGACACCAGAGCCATCGGGACGCACCCGGATACGGACGTTGTGATCAACAACCCGCTTGATGGCGACGAGGATTTTCATGAAGCACCTCCGGCAATTTGGCGGTGTCATGACAAAAACGGTCAAAAGGGGCAAGCCGCGATGGGGGAAATTTGGGCTAGTGGCGTCGGGTTTATTGGAAAAGCCATGCCTGGCGCGGGTGGCCGCGGCTTTGACCGGCATGCTAGAGTTGACGCAACCCATTGGGGCAGCGACACTGACCCAGAATAGACGTCTCCGGATCCCCTTATGCCCGTTATCAATCGTATCGCCGAATTCCACGACGAAATCGCCGCCTGGCGCCAGGATTTCCATGCCAATCCCGAGATCCTCTACGAGGTGGTGCGGACGGCCGGGGTTGTGGAAAGCAAGCTTCGGGAATTCGGGGTCGACGAGATCGTGACCGGGCTGGGCCGGACGGGCGTGGTCGGCATCATCAATGGCCGCACCAATACGAGCGGCCGCACGATCGGCCTGCGCGCCGACATGGATGCGCTGCCGGTGACGGAAAAGACCGGCAAGGACTATGCGTCGACCGTCGACGGCAAGATGCATGCCTGCGGGCACGACGGCCACACAGCCATGCTGCTGGGCGCGGCGAAATATCTCGCCGAGACGCGCAATTTCGACGGGCGGATCGCGCTGGTGTTCCAGCCGGCCGAAGAGGGCGGCGCGGGCGGCAAGGCCATGCTGGATGATGGACTGGTCGAAAAGTTCGGCATCGACGAATTCTATGGCATGCATAATTGGCCTGGCATGCCGGCGGGGCATTTCGGCATTCGCGCCGGCGGGATCATGGCGGCGACCGACCGCTTCTATATCGACATTACCGGTGTGGGTGGCCATGCGGCGCGGCCGCAGACGACGGTGGACCCGGTGGTGGTCGCAGCCAACATGATCGTGGGCCTGCAGTCGATCGTGTCGCGCAATGTGGACCCGCTGCATAGCGCGGTGCTGTCGGTGACCATGGTCGAGGCCGGCGAGGCGGACAATGTGATCTCGCGCACCGCCAAGATCACCGGCACGGTGCGGACGCTGGACCGCGAGGTGCAGGACCTGATCGAGCAGCGGCTGGAGGATTTCGTGCCGCAGTTTGCGAGGAGCTTTGGCGCAGAGGCAGTCTGCCGCTATGCACGCGGCTATCCGGTGACGGTCAATGCGCCGGAGCAGACGGACTTTGCCGCGGATGTGGCGCGGGACGTGGTCGGCAATGAGCGCGTCGATGCCGATGCGCCGCCGTCGATGGGCGGCGAAGACTTCTCATTCATGCTGGAAGAGCGGCCGGGCGCCTATATTTTCCTCGGCAATGGTGACAGTTCGGAACTGCATACGGATACGTATGATTTCAATGACGCGGTTATTCCGGTGGGCGTCACTTACTGGGTCAGATTGGCAGAGAAGGCACTTCCTATCGGCTGATCCGAAGTGTTGTCTTTCAAGCCAAATCGCGCCCGGATCGATGAACTCCTTCCGACGCTGATCACCGTTGCCATCGCCGCTATTGGCGGGGGCATTGCGACGCTGCTTGGCTTGCCGGCGGGGTGGTTGATGGGTGGGGCGCTCGCGGTCACCGGGGCGGCCATAGCGGGGGTCAAGGTCGGGATTCCGGACTGGCTGCGTAATGTGATCTTCGTGCTGATCGGCATGTCGATGGGCGCGAGCGTGGCGCCGGACAGCCTGACTCTGATTGCGAGTTGGCCGATCAGCCTCATGGGGCTGGTGGTGGAACTGGTGTTGATCATTTCGCTGACCGGCTGGATGCTGGTGAAAGTGTTCAAGCTCGACCCGGGCACCGCCTACATGAGTTCGTTTCCCGGGCATCTGTCTTTTGTGATGGGCATTGCGGCATCGGGCGTGGGCGATGCGCGGCAGATCGTCATCATCCAGGTGATCCGCATCCTGATGCTGACCATTGCCGTGCCGATCGGGGCGACCATCCTGCCGATCGAACATTTCACGCCCCCTGCCCCGACGTCCTATCTCGACCTCTGGCAATTGCTGGCGCTGGCAGCGGGATGCGTGGTGGTGGGGCTGATCTTTGTGCGGCTCAAGGTGCCGGCGGGCTTCGTGCTGGGCGCTATGGCGGCGGCGACGGCGGCCAAGCTGGGCGGGCTTTATGTTGAGGCCATTCCGGCGCCGCTGACGCTGGTGGCATTCGTGTTGACCGGAGCGCTGATCGGGTCGCGATTTGCCGGGATCACGCGCAAGGAGTTCATGACGGCGGCCAAGGGCGGGCTGATCGCCACGGCGATGACGGTGGGCATCGTGACGCTGGTGACCTGGGTGGTGAGCCTGTTCGTCGACATGCCATTTGGCCAGCTATGGCTGGGGCTGTCGACCGGGGCGCTGGAGGGCATGGGTGCCTTGGGCATTGCGCTGGGCTATGATACGGCGTTCATTGCGGCGCATCATGTGATCAGGCTCTTGCTTTTGAGCTTTGCCATTCCCACTGTTGTGGTGTTGATCCGGCGGCGCGAGGCCGCCACAATTGCCAAACAGACTGCGCCGCAGATTCCGGAGACTTTGAAATGATCAAGACGATTGCACTGGCCCTGACGGCCACGGCGCTGATGGCGGCACCCGCCATGGCAGCAGCCGCCTGTTCGGGCAGCTATGCCCTAGACAAGGACTGGCATACCGAGCAGGAAATCAACGATTACAACGAGGACCTGCTGCGCGGTAAGGGCGTGGACGTGGTCCGCGCCGAACAGTGGGGCGGTTGCATCCGCGTGTGGGTGCGGACAGCCGATGGCGGCGAAGAAATGCAGTTCTACGAGCCGATGGGCCTGCGCCGCGTGCAGTAAGCAGCGGTTTTCGCAAAAGTTTGGACCGGGAAGCGCGATGGCGCCTCCCGGTTTTTTCTTGCCTATTTCACCGTGAACTTTTGCCCTGCACCGACGGGGAAGAAGGCGTAGCCGTTGGGGCCGAGGGTAAGTGCCGCGTCGCCGAGCGTTGCGCCCTGGGAGACCGGTTCGGGCGCGGCGCCATCGAGGCCCGAGACGGCGAGGGTCTGCGGTTCGGCGGAGAGGTTGAATACGCAGAACAGGGCGTCGTTGCCCAGCGTGCGGGTGAAGGCGAGGACGGGTTCGGCAGTCTTGCTGAAGGCGATGTCGCCGGTCTGCAGCGCCGGGTGCATTTTGCGCCAGGCGAGGATGGTGCGGTAAAAGGCGAGCGTCGAGTTTTCGTCGCCGTTCTGTCCGGTGACATTGAGCAGCGACTGGATCGGCTTGACCGGAAGCCAGGGCGTGCCGGTGGTGAAGCCATTGGGCGCTTCGCCCATGTCCCAGGGGATGGGCGTGCGACAGCCGTCGCGGCCCTTGTCCTCGGGCCAGAAGCGGATGCCGCGCGGGTCGGTCAGTTCCTCGAACAGCAGATCGGTTTCGGGCAGGCCGAGTTCCTCGCCCTGATAGAGGCAGACCGAGCCCTTGAGCGAAAGGACCAGCGCGGCGGACTGGCGGGCGAGCTCGGCGGCCGTGGCGCTGTGTTTGGCCCAGCGCGTCATGTGGCGCGGCACGTCGTGGTTGGAAAAGCTCCAGCAGGGCCAGCCGTCTGGACCGGTCTTGAAGAAGGTCTCGATGCGCTCGCGGAAATGGGCCGCAGTGAAATCATCGCCAAGAAAATCGAAGCCATAGCACATATGCAGCGTGTCGCCGCCGGAGGTGTATTCGGCCATGAGCTGGACGGATTTGTGCGAGTCACCGACTTCGCCGACCGAGGTGGTGCCGGGGAATTCATCGAGCAGCGTGCGGACGCAGCGCAGAAAATCGACGTTTTCCGGCTGCGACTTGGAGTATTTGTGCTCCTGCATGTCATAGGGATTGACCGCATAGGGCAGATGCTCGTCGCGCTTGTTGGGCGGGTTGGAGCGCAGCTTGCTGTCGTGGAAGTAGTAATTGACCGTATCTAGGCGGAAGCCGTCGATACCGCGTTCCAGCCAGAAGCGCATCACGTCGAGCACGGCCTGCTGCACGGCGGGATTGTGGAAATTGAGATCGGGCTGGGAGGCGAGGAAATTGTGCAGGTAATATTGCCCGCGCGTCGGGTTCCATTCCCAGGCGCGACCGCCAAAGACTGCCGGCCAATTGTTGGGCGGGGAGCCATCGGGCAAGGGATCGGCCCAGACATACCAGTCGGACTTGGCATTGGTGCGGTTAAGGCGGGATTCCTGGAACCAGGGGTGGAGGTCCGAGGTATGACTGACAACCTGGTCCATGATGACCTTGAGGCCCAGCGCATGGGCCTGGGCGACCAGCGAGTCGAAATCATGCAGCGAGCCGAACAGCGGGTCGACGTCGCGATAGTCGGAAACGTCATAGCCCATGTCGGCCTGGGGCGACCGGGTGATGGGCGAGAGCCAGATGCAATCGACGCCGAGGCTGGCGATGTGATCGAGGCGGCGGATAATGCCGGGCAGATCGCCGACGCCGTCGCCATTGCTGTCCTGAAAGGACCGCGGATAGACCTGATAGATCACTCCGCCGCGCCACCATTCGGTCATGCTGTTCTCCCTGTTGTCCGTCGAGGCTATCGAGTCGCAGCCTAGAAGGGAATCATGGCGTTGCGCAGACAGGGAATGCGTCTGTCGAAATGATGAGCTCTCGCTCGTCGGTGAGGCAGCAAGGGAGGAAGAGGACATGGTACATATTTTGCGGGCCAGCGAGCGGATGGTGAGCAAGAGCAGGACGGTACGCTTCGAGGGCGATGCCTATGGCACGGGGATTTCATTCTTCGCGGTGGACAATGAGACGGGGCAAGGCCCTGCCCTTCATGTTCATCCCTATCCCGAGACATGGTTCGTCCAATCGGGCCGGGCTGAGATCGTGGCCGGGGGCGAGCGGTTCGAGGTGGGACCGGGCGACATCGGCGTGGTGGCGGCACAAGTGCCGCACAAGTTCACCAATCTGGGGCCGGAGCGGCTGGTGATCTTCTGCGTGCATGCGGCGGGCGCGATGGTGCAGGTGGACCTGGAGTAGGTGACGAACTGAGAGACCTTGCGGCTGTGGCGCGACCTCGAGATGGGTCCCGGCTCAAGGCCGGGATGACATCGTGGGCGTGGGGCTATTTAGCCTTGAAGTGCTCGGTGAACGTTGGGGTCTGCGGCGAGGAAGGCATAGCGGTGGGGGTCACGGTCAGACCACGGCGCTGGGCAGGGGATCACCGGCGAAATGGGCGTCGAGGTTCTGGACCAGCAGAGCGCCCATGGCGTCGCGGGTTTCGGGGGTGGCGCTGGCGTGGTGCGGGTTGAGCACGACATTGTCGAGCGCGAAGAGGCCCTCGGGCACATTGGGTTCGTCGAGGAAGACATCGAGCGCCGCGCCGCCGAGACCGCCGGACCGGAGCAGGTCGAGCATGGCGGTTTCATCGACCAGCGTGCCGCGGGCGACATTGACGAGGCGGCCAGCGGGACCGAGAGCTTCGAGCACCTGGCGGCTGACGATGCCTTCGGTGGATTTGCCGCCGGGGGCAACGACAATCATCCAGTCGCAGTCGCGGGCCATGTCTTCGAGATTGTCGTAGTAGATGTGCGGCACGGTGGGCTGGCGATGACGGCCGAAATAGACGACGCGCATCTTGAGCGCCTGGGCGCGGTTGGCGATTTCCTTGCCGATGCGGCCAAGGCCGAGAATGCCCACGGTCTTGCCGGTGAGTTCGGAGGAGAGGCCGAAGTTGGTGCCCGGCCATTTGCCGTCGCGGACGAATTTGTCGGCCAGGACGATGCGGCGACCGAGCGCCAGCATGAGACCGATGGCGAGATCGGCCACCGCGTCGTTGAGCACGTCGGGCGTGTTGGTGACGCGGATATTGCGGGTGCGGGCGGCTTTGGTGTCGATATTGTCGTAGCCGACGCCGAAATTGGCGATGATTTCGAGATTGGGCAGGGCGTCCATGAGGGCGGCATCGACTGCGCCGCCAGCGATGGCACGGATGCGGGCGCTATTGGCGGCGAGCCAGGATGCGGGATCGGCTTGCTCATGCAGCTTGTGGACGGTGTAGCGCTCGGCAAGGGATTTTTCGCAGGACGCCAGCAGCTTGCCGGTTTGCAGGATCTCGATGGTCACGGGGATTCTCCTCTTTGGGCAGGAGCTTAGCTGTCATCCGTTACATCGCAAGGGAGTCTTTGTTGGGTACCCCACCTAACCTCCCCCTGATAGGGGGAGGGATCAGATCGAGTTCTTGGCACAATCACATTCTACCCACTGCGCGGTCCCTCCCCCTATCAGGGGGAGGTTAGGGGGGGTACTCCGATCTCGCCTCTCCACTTCGCCAGTAGACTGCGACAAATAAAAGTGTAGCAATGAGAGGGCGATGAGGAAGCCGTATCACCACTACGGAGCATAATGGGCGACACGAAGCCTTTTGACGAAATGCATAATCCGGACGGCTCCGTCCGCGAACCCTATCGTGTGCTGGCCCAATGGCTGGAGGAGCAGAAGGGCCGCGCGCTCAACCTGATGCAGGCTGACGCCGAGGCGATCTTCCGCAAGCTGGGCATTACCTTTGCCGTCTATGGTTCCGACGAGGGGACCGAAAAGGTCATTCCCTTCGACGTCATTCCCCGCATCATTGCGGCTCAGGAATGGAAGGATCTGTCGCGGGGGATCGAGCAGCGGGTGAAGGCGCTCAATGCGTTCCTGCATGACATCTACCATGAGCAGACCGTCCTCAAGGAAGGCATCGTCCCGTCCGACCTGATCCTTCAGAATGCGGCCTTCTGCCCGCAGATGATGGGGGTCAACCCGGCGCGCAATGTCTATGCCCATATCATCGGCGTCGACATCGTGCGGGTCGGGCCGGACCAGTTCTATGTGCTGGAGGACAATCTGCGCACGCCCTCGGGGGTCAGCTATATGCTGGAGGACCGCGAGGCGATGATGATGCTGGCGCCGGACCTGTTCCAGCGCATCAAGGTGGCGCCGGTCGATACCTATGCGGAAAACCTGCGGGCGACGCTGGAGAGCGTGGCGCCGGAAGGCACCAAAGGCACGCCCAACATCGTGGTGCTGACGCCGGGCATTTATAACTCGGCCTATTTCGAGCATTCGTTCCTCGCCGACCAGATGGGCGCCACGCTGTGCGAGGGGCCGGACCTGTTCGTCGAGGACGGCAAGGTGTTCATGCGGACGACGCTCGGACCGGAGCGGGTGGATGTGATCTACCGCCGGATCGACGATGCCTATCTTGATCCGAAAGTGTTCCGGCCGGATTCCATGCTGGGCGTGCCCGGCCTGTTCGATGCCTATGCCAAGGGCAATGTCACGCTGGTCAATGCCCCGGGCACGGGCATTGCCGACGACAAGGCGGTCTATACCTATGTGCCGGAGATCGTGCAGTACTACCTGGGCGAGAAGGCGCTGCTGGAGAATGTGCCGACCTATAATTGCACCGACCCCCACCAACGTGCCTATGTGCTGGACAATATCGCTGACCTG
>Ga0308157_10007023_pt1 | contig 13250 bp, 18 predicted proteins | sample PhyBR1_FD_201035 | JGI IMG/M metagenome (GOLD analysis project Ga0308157, IMG submission 201035) | Phyllosphere microbial communities from UC Gill Tract Community Farm, Albany, California, United States - DLSLB.R1 | ecosystem: Host-associated > Plants > Phyllosphere > Unclassified | place: USA...
ATTCTAAATAGTTAGTACCAGTGTAAACGGCGGGCCAGCGAACGACTTGAGGGGCGGCAGCGGTTCGGCGTTTCAGGATCTTTACTTGTTCGAATCCAGAAAAGTGTAAATCGGGCATCTTAAAGTGGCCTCCGCAATTACACTTGGGCTAGCAAGAATGAATTGTTGAAGTAGGCTGTCACTACTAGGTTTAGTCGCTCTGCCGCATCTGACCAGTTAGTCAATGCCTCGTCGTTTAAGTATCGCTTGTTACTGAAACGAGGTGAAAACACTCGATCGACGCCAACAGTCATGAAACGTGAAGCTCGCATTTTGGTTTTAGGCGAAGGACTTAGCGCTATTCTCAACCTTGTAGATCAGCATTTTTGCTTCGATGAAGGGGATGGGTGCGGTCCCGCGTCCCACCTAAAGCACGTCGCGGGGCGCTCACTAGGACGCTATCAGTCGCCCATAATGACCTGTCCGTCACGGCGGAGCGAGTCTATGCCTATAAAATTGGGAAGCTCAAGCAGATGGGCTCTGAGGTCGCATTGCTCGGGATGTCTCGCTACCGAAACATGCGCGCAGAAGCTGGATCCTCAAGCTCGTGGTCGGCACCCATTTATACCAGACCCATCCTGCTTTTCTTGAGTAGGCATGGTGCTTGACGGAGGGCGGGTGTTAGGAACTGGCGGTCACGCCACGTTTCATCCAAAAATCTATCTGTTTCTCACGGAAGGCGCGGCGCGCGTCGTGATCGGCAGTGCTAATTTCACTTATGGGGGAATAGCTAAGAACTTGGAAGCTTGCACCTTGATCGAGACCACGGGTGCCGACGCGGTCATTTCCGATCTGCGTCATTTTATCGAGACTGCCTGGTCAACGGGACATACGATCGATGATAGTTTATTGCGCGACTACGCGATTCAATATGCGGCGACTAAAGCAGCACGTACTACCTTAGAGAAATTCATGCGCTTTCGTAAGCCGAAGGCTGCTGCCTTAAGGATGACCTGCTCACGACGGATTGGAAAGGGTTTATAGCCGAGGTGCGTCGGGATCGGCACCATAGCGTTGAAGGTCGCCTGAAAGTCCTAAGGCAGGCGCAGATGCTTTTCGCTATCGCCGGTAGCTTCGCAGCCCTTAGCGAGATGGAGCGTAAGTGCGTGGCCGGTGTGAGGGCCCACGCGAGCGCAAAGCTTTTGATGTCGATTAGGCCTTCTTCGGGTCGATGTTTGGATTAGCAAGATCCTTGATGCGATTCCGGCATCAGGACCGGTGTCGCGCCAGCATTACGAGCAGTTTGCTATGCACTTCCAGTCTGCCTTCGACGGTGGAGGCAGACGTGCGGAGATCGCCCCGGCAAGCCGATTGCTCGCAATGAAGCGGCCCGACTACCTCGTCTGCTAAGACACGACAACCGAAAAGGTTTAAGCGAACATTTTGGCTTCGCCATGTCGACTCTATTATGGGGAACTTACTGGGACGATTTAATCGAACCACTATTGTTTTCCGAATAGTGGTGCGCCTCCAAGGCCTTCTGGGCACGAGGGGGAGGTCTGGGACGTCGCGCTGCGTTCCTCGATGCTATTTACTATGCGCAGTAGGGTGCTTATCAGCTTCGCGCATCGGCACACAACTTTAGTTATACGAAAGCTACTTCTCAGTTCAGCGAAGCATGCGTACTCTGGAAGAGTCTGAGGACGATGATTTTCTGCTTGACGACTGGTATCATTGTCGAGCTGAAAACGCAACTATTAATGAAGATCGTTTGATTCAGCTTGTGTGATCGAGCTGATCGCATGCATATGTTTCGACGTAGTTTTCTTGCCCTCCTGAGCAAGCGGGGACTGTTAGCGGGTCTCCTGATATATTCTCCAAGTTTACCGTCCTCGAGCCTCATTACACGCCGCCAGCTGTTCTCAACAGCCGCTCATCATCCGTCGCATCTGGCGCCGCACCCTAAGGGAAGATTTCTTTTTTTTCTGACGAGTTGGGTGTTATCCTCTAGAGTCCACCGCGCAGTGGCAAGTTCAGCAAAGTTCGAAATTTATAAAACGGAGGGGTAATGTCGGAAGCTCATGAATCTTGGGTTGCATCAGATTTTCAGTATATTCCCGAAAATTTTGAAAAAGGATTATCGGGCTTTCGGAAGCCCCAGCTTGCTGCGATCTACATGATTTTGGGTAACTTACTTAGTTTCGAACCATCAGACACGGCAATGAATCTCATCATGCCAACTGGCACTGGCAAGACAGACACAATTTTTGCTGTTCTGATCGCTGCGGCAATGAAGCGAACTCTAATATTAGTTCCATCCGATAGTTTGCGTGAGCAAATAGGTGCCCGGTTAAGAAGTTTAGATAAGCTACGTGGAATCGGCGCAATTGGGCCGGCTGTCCTGTCTCCAAAGATTTTCCTGATGAAAGGGGCAATTTCGGCGGACGAAATTGACGAGTTGACGGATTGCGACGTTATCATTGCGACCCCGAATTCCCTGAGTCAGTTACGTGATACTTTACTGGTTCGCTTGGCGGCGATATGTAGCCATCTAATCATAGACGAAGCCCATCACGTAGCCGCTCAAACTTGGGGCCGGGTCAAGGAAGCATTCCAAGGAAAGCCGGTTCTACAGTTCACAGCCACTCCCTTCCGCAATGACGGACAGAGACTGGGCGGTAGAACGATATACAACTACTCCCTGAGTCAAGCTCAAAAGGATGGGTACTTCCAAAGTATAGAATTTCATCCTGTTCGAGAATACAATCCACAGCTGGCTGACAGCGCAATTGCCGATAAAGCACTAGCGCTCCTCGATGAGGACTTATCGAACGGATATGACCACCTGCTGATGGTTCGCACAAAAACCAAGACGCGTGCGAGAGCCGTGTTTGAACTTTATAAGCATCGATTAGATCTGTCGCCGGTACTTCTGTACAGCGGGGTAAAAGATGCAAATCGGACTATTGAGGAAGTCAAAAATAAAAGACACAGGATCATCGTATGCGTGGATATGTTGGGCGAAGGTTTCGATTTGCCAGAGCTAAAGATCGCCGCGCTTCACGATCAACATCTTAGCCCCGCAGTGACTTTGCAATTCATTGGTCGACTTACCCGTGTCAGCGATAAGCTAGGCCCGGCAAAGTTCGTGGCAAACTTAGCAAACCAACGTATAGATCAAGAAATGGCCTCGCTCTACAGTGATGACGCAGATTGGAGCGCTGTAATTCGCGAGGTTTCGGAAGATAAAGTAGCTCGAGAATTAGACGAAGAGAAATTCATCGCTCAGTTCTCGCAGAAATCGGATGAGTTTGATCTCTTGGCGCTAAATCCTACGCCTAAAGTGAGTGCAAACGTATTCAAGCTGGAGCCCAAATTGTGGTTGCCTAAAAGGGTTGTAGGATCGGTGATTCCCGGTGAAGAGGTAATGTACGCTAACGTAAATGCCGAGGGCTCGTTAGCTCTAGTAGTCACGCGAGAATATCGAAATGTAGAGTGGGCCAAAACGCGTGAGATCAACCAAACCGTATGGACCCTATATGCTGCGTATTACTGTAGTGCACAACAGACCCTATTCATCCATTGCTCAGGGGAAGACCGGCAGGCTAAGAATTTTTTGAAGTTGCTTGCGCCTGACGCAACACGAATATCCGGAGACCCGGTATTCAGGATTCTCGGTGGCTTATCAATGTTGAAGTTGCAAAACGTCGGCTTGTCGAGGCTAAGCGATAATTTGCGATTCACGATGCACGTCGGCCGAGACATAAACGCAATTATTCATGAACTTGAGCAAGGCACTTCGACTAAATCGAATATCTTCGCGGTTGGCTTTGACAACGGGGTGCAGTCAACAGCCGGATGTTCACATAAAGGAAAAATCTGGAAAATGGACTCCGGCTCTATTCATCAGTGGGTCAAATGGTGTGATCGAATGGCAGTACGCCTAACAGATGAGTCCATCAACACAGCTCTAATACTTGAAAATGTCGTGCGCTCAGACCAGATAAAGGATAGTTGGCCGCAAGGCATTTTCTTCGCTGATTGGCCCGACGAGGTATACATTGAAGATGAATTGCGCCGATATATTGCTGTCGATGAGGAAAAATATCGGCTGATTGACCTGACGCTTGATGCACCGACGTATATCTCCTCTTCTAAGATCGAAGTTGTGATCTTCACAGAAAAAGAAGGTAAGCGGGTTGATGTCGTAAAATTAGAGTTAAGTATAACTCCAGTTTTTTCTGTCAGCGCGGGCAATGCACGCTTCGTTTTTCGGAGAGGAGAAAGTGTTCTCTTGGCGGAATATTTGGAGGATAATCCCTTGCGCTTGCTGTGTGTGGATGGCGCGATGGTATTTGGCGGCTTCCGTGCATACTCAAAGGCGTTGCAGAATTCGAAATTGCCTCTAGATAATATTGTGGCATGGGACTGGATGAACACCCAAATCAATAAAGAGTCTATGGGAGCGGCAGCTGACCTTTTAACCGTACAGGGATTCACTTTCTCCTCCGTGAAAAATGATTATTCAATTGTGTTCAATGATGATGGAGCTGGTGAAATCGCCGATCTGGTTTGTATAAGGGAGAACAAGGAGTGTATCGAAGTTAGTTTGTATCATTGCAAGTATTGCGCAAGTTCTGATCAGCCGGGCGGCCGGGTAAAAGATACCTATGAAGTGAGCGGGCAGGCCTCACGCTCGGTAAAATGGAATAACAATGCCAGTGCATTGTTCGAGCGACTTGTAAATCGTTATCAGGATGGGCTGGCAACGGGATTTAATCGGCTGCTGAAAGGAGATGCTGGTGACCTAGATCTGTTGAGAAATAAATGCCGAGATAGACGCCTGACCATGAAATTTACAATTGTGCAGCCAGCCATTGCACGATCCAAGGTATCCGAAGAACAATTGCGTGTACTCGGTTCAAGTTATGCGTTTGTTAAAGCGGTTACAGGACAGGAATTGAAAGTTATTGTCAGCGACAAGTAGAAATAATAAATATCGGTGCCGAGAAAGTAGGCGTGAGCTAGGTAAAGATGCGCGAATTGCTCTCAGCAGGCTACTGGCGTGGAGCTTCTTTGTTGGTTGTCACCTAGCTCGCATCCCGCCATAATGACGACATTTGATGAGTCCCCTTTGCGTTCTGGAGAACTTTGGTGTCGCATTGTAGGCGTTCTGATGCAACGAGGCTATCGCAAACGCGTAGGTAACGGTAGGGAGAACATTGTGGGCGCGATATGTCTTCACCACGCGCAAATGTATTTGACTAGACGCTGCGGAAGCGTCTGTGAAGATGGGAAAAGCGAAAGTTTTAGGGGGATGCTGTTCCGCTCCCTAGGCACGGCATACAATCCACGAATTTTCTTAGGCCAGGCCAGCCCCCAGTTCCACCACAAACTGGGCATTCGCGGCCCTCGTCCTGGAGCGCCTCAGCCCGGGCAAGCCGCACATTCCAATCGTCGGGTACGGCCAGATGAACTAGCACCTCATTTTTTCCTATTAATTCATCAGCCACTGCCATACCCCCATTCCGCACAACGCCAAAATTGTCCCCATCACTCCTAGAAAAATTAGACTCACGATCAGTTTTCGAAGCGTATAGCTGATACAGAAAGTCGTCAGTCCTGTGAGAACATAGAGGAGCTTGCCCGCCGTAGTGTGCACTACGAAGAAGGGAAGCGAGCTCAAAAAGCTGTGCAGGGAGTACACGACGATCGCTGTCAATGCTGCCGGCACGATGATGGAAATCATCTCGTCATTTTTTCCGCGCAGCTCGTCGTCCGTGTAAATCGAGTTGCCGATGCGATGAAATGCCACTTTCTCTCCAAAGTTTGAGTTTTACTGGGATCCATAATATCCTATTTTGGGATATTTGCGGCTAGGTGATCACATGTAAGGATGAAATCCATCCACGACCCACGCTACATTGAATTTATTGAAAAACTCACGTCCGAGCGACGGGCTCGCGAAGTTACACAGGAGCAGCTTTCGACGTTGTTGGGGCGACCTCAGTCGTATGTGGCGAAGGTGGAAAATCTCGATCGTAGAGTTGATATTGTCGAGACGCGGGATTGGCTAATCGCATTAGGCATTGCACCTTCAGAATTCATGACGCGCATTTCGTGGTGGACAGCTCATGCTTAACCGGTAAGCGGATCGGAGTTTAAGTGTTTTCCGGATTTAGGATAACGTCCTCGCCGAAATCGTACATTCTTTGGCGTATGCTTAGGATGGTCGTGGCAACGACCTCGCCTGTCCGAAGGGCGAAAGTTCCGTCTCGATTCGGCGCACCCGTCTTCCAAGACACCTGAATTTTTATGAGAGTAGGGTACGGAAGTTTCAGGTTCGATTGCCTATTGTGTCACGGCCCAGGGCCTTAGGGGGTGTTGATGAGCTGCGCTATAGTCTCGGCATCCTGCTCTTTGCATCGCTCTACGGAGGACTGATGGACCGTAGAGGCTTGCAATACGCCAGCAGTACGTCCCGACTTTGCCACCGTCATACATAGGGGCGTTCCTTCTCATCAAATCCGTTCCAACGGACGATGCCTCTTTATGGGGCAAACTCGCCAGTCAGGAATGCTCCATCGCCTGGTTCCTCGCCGTCACCTAAATGCTTGACGGTCCAGCCCTCGCCTGTGCTGTCATTCCGTAGACTAACCGCAAATGTATAAGTTATTTCACGCATAATATTTCACTGCTTCTTCCCATGTCGGCACGCGTGGCATTGCCTCAGCAACCAAGCTTTCATACATCTTGTTCGCTTGTTTAATATCCGTACCGGCTTCGTAAGCACATAGCGCAATCAGTCGCGGCTCGGTTTCCACGAAAAAATAAGCGGCAGCTGCCGCGACGGCCGGCGACGTTAGCAAGACATTGAGCGACCCCGCCCGCAACGCAGCAGCAAGCTCGAGCGCCGACAATTTAGGCCCTAATGAAGCATTTAGGTGCATCACTACCATATCTAGGTTACTCATCTTCAGGCTCATTAATGTAGTCTTGCACAGCCATCCAGCCGTGCCGATGGGCTTGGGCATCGTGCAGGGCATGATGCCACGGGGCATGTTCGTGGTAGCGGGCGGCGGCAGCGTGGAAACCGGCTATGCCCATGGTTTCCTGCAGGCTATAGCACCCAATCAGATTGTCGGGACGATGCTCTCCCATCGCATCGAGCAGCAGCTCCCAATCGGTATTGTTGTCGCAGGCGACAACAATACCGGTCTGCAGCGTGGCGAACCATGCGGCTAACCGTTCGGCCAGCTCGGCGCGGTCGACGGCCGAAGAGTGGCCGAGTTGTGGCAGCACGGCGGCGCGCACGAAGCCGCTGCACCAGTCGGCCTGATAGTCGGATCGCTCTAGATACAGGGAATGCTCCCCGTCGAGGCTTACCATGCCGATGCTGATTAGGTCGCAGTCCAGCAGGTCAGTAAACTCAGTGTCGAGGAACACTAGCATCATTAAAACTCGCTTTCGCGTTTACGTTCAAGGAGTCACGCTATAAGGCAGTTGACGTCAGTTTCGCCCAAAACCCAGTCATATTGTAGAGGATCGTGAACCATGGCTCATGAAAGTCGGCACGGCAGACAAGGTGAACGACTCGCTTTTTTTTCGACTACGGCTACGAGCGTCTTCTCTGCCATATCTTGGGCTTCGCTCCAGTCTATAACAGCCTTTGTGTTTGTAATTTTTAAACAGTCACTTCTGAGGATTTGATTTGAGCTTAAAGTCGGGGGCCATGACCTTCTACTCTAAATTTTGGATCGACCACAAACTACCAGTCATTTAAGAGTGTTTCTGCGTATGTTAGTCTCAGAACTAAAGCTAGAAAAAACAATGGTTTAGGAGTTTCCACGACCAGAATGGCGTACTTGGCCAGCACTTTGCAGGCGCCATCAAATGTGATCGCTCGAGCATCCGGGCGTTCTTGCTCATAGGCCGGAACCGCGGACTAACCATTTCGTCAACGCGATGTCTGGTCGCCTCTAAGCAGACAGTAATCGCCTGACCGCAGCAGGATAGGGCGGAACAGACGGATTTTATTGCCTTTACCATGCATCTGTAGATGACGCGCGCTGTGGCGTTTCTGCAGGTCGGTCAGGCGAAGTGCGCACAGTCCAACCCGGCACAGGCCGTGGCACAGCAAGGTGGCCAGCATTGCGTGATCACGCAGGCAAGACACCGTGGAAGCATCCGGCGCCGCCCGTGACGCGCGAGCCTGATGGCCGTCGATTGTCGACGTCTTTGCTTCGTGGCTAGCGTTCTTGTCGTTTCACGCCGTCGACGGGCTTGTTTCTGGATGGCGTTGATTTCGCATGGCGACTCGGACAGAGACAACCGGTCTTGGCGCGATCAACATGTTTTCGGCCACTACGACTCATAGTGCGTTCCTGCTTTGCCGACCATACAGATTGCCGGGTTGGAAAAGTCACCGCCTGTCCCGACCGGCAACTCTCGACCCGAAGCAGACTAAATGCCCCGCTTACTGTCGACCAGTCAGACCAAGTCGTTTGTCTGTACTCGCGGTTGGCGCGCGCTGGCGTCGCACGCCAAGCTCTGGCTGACCGTTGCCACCTCGGTGCTGTCGGAACTCGTCGAACGGGCTAGAACGTCGAATCAGGATCCCACTGATATGGGCACCTGCACCTGCGCATGGAAGGCATCACGCGCAACAGCGCTGGAATTCAGGAACTATTACAGCGGAACAAACTGCCGGCACACATTGCGGATCGCTTTGCCATTATCTTCGCGGAAGTTCGCGATCGTCTTGAAGTGCGGTGCCAAGCATTGCGTCAACCACATCAGCTCAACATTGCGCTGCGATTCGCGCTCGAGCCGACGGCTCGACTAGATGCGGTTGAGGTAGCCATAGATGTAGAGCTTGAGGAACACGGCTGGATGGTAAGCCGGCCGGCCCGTCTTTGCTGGCTGCACCCTAGTGAAGCCCAGGAAGGCAAGGTTAAGTTCATCCACGAATACATCGACTACCCTCACCGGATTATCCTCGGTCACGTAGTCGTCGAAGAGTTCGGGCAATACCGTGTCTTGGCCACGATCCTCTCCTTCGATAAAGCGCTTCATGCAGCATCCGTCTTGATGAGATACTGGCTTAACGTTTACCGAGCGACATCCGTTTACATGACGCTACGTTTTTACACAGCCTGGGCCAAAAGCGGACGGTCCGGACAACGACCGATCCCAAATTGCTTTGCCAAGTTAAGCATGCTGCCATGGGTTATATGTCGGGTAATGTACCAACGACGGAAGACGAAGAAATCGCGGACTTTTCGCTTTTGGCATGAATGGATTGTCTGTCGCGGGTCAGCCGCCAAGCCGGGACTTTCGCGCGTCGTGTCACAGGACATGACGCGCAGGACCTCGGTGTTTGAAATGGGTCAGGCCCCGATACCTAGCAACTCGCCGCTGCCGTTAAAATTACCGGCCCTATAGTCAGCAATCGCCTGACGGATCTCTTCTTCGCTGTTCATAACAAAAGGGCCATGGGCTACAACAGGCTCGTTAATTGGATCGGCGTGGCCAAACAGCAAAACAGCGTCAGTCAATGCTTCAACCAAAATCTCCTCGCCGTCGTCGTTCATTTCGACCAAATGCCATCGGTCAACTGTTTCACCTGAAATGATGACTTCGCCTTCGACGACGTAGAGAAAGACGCTGCGCCTCATTGGAGCCGGTACCGTCGCCCTGGCCCCGGCCGATAGCCGTACCACGGACATAAATACCCCAGTCAGCGACGGGATCGGGCCGAGCACGCCTGCAAATTCGCCAGCGATTAATTCGAGGCGCCCTTCACCATCAGCAAGGTGAAGGCGAGGAATTTGCCCTTTCTGCACACCGGAATAGCGCGGAGCGGTCATCTTTAGGTGAGACGGCAGGTTGACCCACAACTGTAGGATCTCCAGCGGGCCACCGTCTCGCTTAAAGAACGGTGGAGAGACCTCGGCATGAATCAAGCCGGAGCCGGCCGTCATCCATTGAACACCACCGGCTTCAATGACGCTCTCATGGCCGCCCGTATCATGGTGGGCAAGACTTCCTTCAAGGATGAACGTGACCGTCTCAAATCCTCGATGCGGGTGAGGACCGAATGGTAGACCGTTGTTGCCCGGCTTATACACCTGCCGACCATGATGGTTAAGGAAGAGGAATGGGCCGATCTGATTGATCCCCGGTCCCGGAATAGGCCGACGCGTGGTGAGATCAGCAATATCGTCGCGGTATGCGACATGGGATTTCTTAACCGTACGCATTGATTACGACTTTGCAGCTTGGGCGGCGTAGTAACTTTCAACGACCGCCGCGTAGTTTGGCGTGGTCGTGCAGTAGATGCCAGCGAAGTCCGCAGCCTCAGGACGGTTCCAGGTCTTTTGGAGCTCGGCAACGAGGGCATTGGTGGTAATCGGTATCACGCCGGCCTGAACAAGGCGGGCTATGGTCACCTGCGCGACGGCTGGGCTGACATCGCCCGAGGCGTCGATCACAGCATATACCTTGTAGCCTTCGGCGAGCGCGGACAGAGATGGGAAGGCGACGCAAACACTGGTCCAGACGCCGGCAATGATCAGCGTGCGCCTGCTGGTAGCCCTCACGGCTTGCGGAAAGGCTGGCGCATCCCATGCGTTCACTTCGCCGTTGCGGGCCACGAAGACGGCGCCTGGCAGAGACGCGATTTCCGGCATGAGCGGTCCGTTCGGACCATCGGGAGCCGATGCCGTGGTGATGATCGGCATGGACAGAAGTTTGGCAGCATCAGCGAGTGCGACGGCATTGTTGCGCAGTTGGCGAACCTCGATGTCCTTGACAGTTTGGAAAAGTCCACTCTGGTGGTCAATCAGAAGTAAGGCAGCGTCGGCTGGATTGATAAAGGTGTTTGCAGTGGTATTCATATTAAGTTCCGAGTTATTGGGTGAGATCAAATTATAGGTTCGTGAAAAATTGAAAACAATCGTTATAATGTGAAACATCTGTTCGCTATATAGAAACGATGAAACCAACTTTTGAAGAGCTCACCACCCTAGTTCATGTGATGACCTGCCGCAGCGTCACGGAGGCGGCGGGTCGTTTAAGAACTACCAAATCTGTCATCAGCAAACGCCTTGCCAATCTCGAAGCTAGTCTTGGAGTAAGCCTCTTCTATCGGTCCGGCCGCAAAATGCAGCCGACGGATGCTGGCCTACAGGTTTACGAGCGCGCCGTGAAGTTGCTTGCAGGCATGGATGAACTTGTTGAGGAAGTTACCGCAAGATTAGGAAAGTTGCAGGGGCTTATTAGGATTGCAGGGCCGGTCAGTTTTGGGAATCGTTATCTCGGTCCTCTGATATCTGACTTTCTGGCGATACATCCGCAGATTGACATCCGTCTTGACCTAGACGACCGCTTCGTAGAGTTGTTAAGTGGCAATTACGACTTCGCGATCCGCATTGGACGGTTGGAAGACAGCTCGCTTAAAGCCCGCAAATTAGCTCCTAGCCGCCGTGGTATTTATTGCTCAAATGCTTACGCTGAGCGCCAAGGTATCCCAGGTTCTCCCGAACAACTCGCAGACCACGTGTGTTTGAGCTATGCCAACTCAACTTCCGGAAATGTATGGTGCTTCGAGTCAACAACCGGCGGAGAACCTCGATCTTTAACCCTGCCGACACGTCTATTGTCCAACAGCGGCGAGGCATTGCGGGACGCCGCTATTGCCGGGATCGGGATCGCAGCATTACCCGCTTTCCTGGCTAGCGATTCCGTGCAGTCCGGGAAGTTGAAAGAAATTTACATTCCGGGATGGTGTGTTGCCTCAGATACCATCTTCGCCATCTATCCTGAGACCATTGCGCTCCCGCTCAAGGTTCGCGCTGCGATCGATTACATCGTGTCACGTCTGCAGCCACCGCTTCCATGGTAGCGAATCGCCACGACCCCCTCGGCCGATTCAAAATCGAAGTCCGTGACGGCTACGACGCCGCACTACATGACATGAGCGATTACCCGGTGCGGCCTGGTACTGCTCGCGCGTCCGCCCCACGCACGTGGGGTGGCAGGCTCACTCCTAGAACCGGTCAAAAGCAATGGGTGAGTCAGCAGCGCACCTGTCTGCCGTGCTGCCGAGCTGTAGCCTTACGCTGGCAGATATCGGAAGCGAGCCGGCATTCACGGTTCACCTTCTCCGCTAAGCAAGCATCAACCCGTATGACTGCTATGGGTCGGTTCCGGCCGGTCGCGGCCACCGCTGAATTTTCAACGTGGCAACCTGCTATGCTGCCTCGACCGGCCGGGTTCGGCCAGAAGCCGTCATTCGTGACAGTCCGTGAATTTTTCAATCTGGCAACCTGCTATGCTGGCTGAACGTTCAGATGCGGCTTAAAGCAGCCCATACAGCATCTACAGACAACTTAAATTAACTCAGAGCAAGAAGAAACCATGAATATAAGCAAGAAATTTATCGCTCAGAGCATGCTTGTTGGACTAGTCATTGCAGTGCTCGCCGTTGCTTATGAATACAATTTTGGCCCAATATCTGGCAATTATTGGATAAGGGGCATAGGTATAGGAATAATCTGCGGTTTTGCAACAGTCACTAGTTTATCGGTGTGGAATAAAAAACGTTGATGAGTGTCTGATTATCTTCAGCTCCTGTCCCCTGTGACAGTCTGCGATTTTTCTGCCTTGGCGACATAAATTCTAGACCAAGAGCTTCGCCCATCGTCCAGCACGGTCCGATTTGGGTCGTTTTCGGTCTGTCGCATTGGTCGCTGGATTTTCAACCTGGCAACCTGCTATGTTCGACCAAACGGCTCGGTTCGGCCAAAATTAATTGTTATTTACATAATTTAATTAGAGAGAGACAATTTAGATGCTAGACCTGGGGAATTTTAGGCCTGTCCGACCGCTCGTAATGATAATCGCCATTTTGGGCGGGTTACTGACAATCTATGCATCAGGTTCAATATGGAATGCCTTTATGGCGTGGGGTGAAACGCTAGATTTTCAAGAGAGATCTTATATTTATATTGCTTTCATACTGACCATCATAGGCTCAATTGTCCTTGGTAATCTATTACGGAAAAAAGAAAAATAAATTTTTTTCCGATTGATAAGCGAAGTTGCCTTTGCGATACGCTAGTTAAATTAACCGCGAACGTCTGCTTTGGGTCTTGGATTCAACCGATCGACGCAACACACTAAACTCTGGATAAGCAGAAGGAGTGTTACGGATGAAGCAGAGAGCAAGGATTTACTATACGGAAGCCCAGAAGGCGTTGATGTGGGAG
>Ga0308157_10007025_pt1 | contig 13245 bp, 10 predicted proteins | sample PhyBR1_FD_201035 | JGI IMG/M metagenome (GOLD analysis project Ga0308157, IMG submission 201035) | Phyllosphere microbial communities from UC Gill Tract Community Farm, Albany, California, United States - DLSLB.R1 | ecosystem: Host-associated > Plants > Phyllosphere > Unclassified | place: USA...
CGTATATGTAACTAGAGTTCCTTATCCGACGGCCGTTGGGCTTATTAGCGATTGTTGAGCTTACGCTTTTTCTTTGCCGTTGCACGTAGCTGGATGACGCGGGCTACACCGGCGATGGCTACTACAAGCGCACCACCAATAGCCGCGATAAAGAGAGCTAGACCGAGGTTCACTTCTCCTTCGTAAGCGAAGTAGCGCAAGGTAACCTGATCTTGATTCTGTGCAATAAAGACGATCAGTAAGATCAGTACGATGATCCCCAATACTGTGGCAGTCCAAATGCGACCAAGCTTGGTGACCGGAAGGGATTCCTTGGTAGCTGGAGCCTGACGTTGACCCTTAGATTCCTTCGACGAAGTGGGCGTGACCTGACGTTCTTCAGAATGAGACGGGGTCTCACCTACGGGTTCCAAAGGGAAGTTGTTTGGCTCTGGGGTTCGATCAGATGTAGCCATGTTGCTCTCGCTTTCGTAGTCTCCAGTCTGTGATCAGCTTTGCCGAGGCTAGGCTCCAAGTCAAGCATCAGACGCTGGTGTCTGAAGTGATAGAACTCGGAGCCGAACGCACTGGTCCGTCGGTAAATGCGTGCAGGGCTACTAAGCTGGAGAGTACCCCGATTGTTCAGGCGGGAACCGCATCCTGGATTTCAGTTAGTCGATGACAGAAAGAAGTGAGTAACTAGCTATGGCACAAGCCGCAGCAATGGCCCACATTGCAGACCTTGCCGAATACGTCGCAACTTCACCTTCCAGTTACCACGCGGCGGCAACGGCCGCTAAGCGACTGGATGCTGTCGGGTTCACCGGCCTGAACGAAACCGAGGCCTGGAATCTGGGCCCCGGCTCCTACTACGTGGTTCGTGACGGTGCGATCATAGCGTGGGTACAGCCAGAGTCCGCAACGGCCACCAGCGGGTTCCACATTCTTGGTGCACATACCGACTCCCCAGGCTTTAAGCTCAAGCCAAAACCGACCACCGGATCTAATGGCTGGTGGCAGGCAGGTGTTGAGGTCTATGGTGGCCCGCTGCTGAACTCGTGGCTAGATCGTGAGCTGGTTCTTGCAGGACGGCTGGTCCTCAAGGATGGAACCGAGCACTTGGCCCAGACTGAACCGATCTTGCGCATTCCGCAGTTGGCTATCCATCTAGACCGTCAGGTTAATGAGGGTCTGACCCTAGACAAGCAGAGTCACACCAATCCGATCTTCGGCGCCGGCGACTTGGCTAACGCCGATATCTTGGCCGTGCTGGCTGAATCTGCAGGCGTGGATCCTGCCCAGGTTGCTGGCTACGACATTCTCACCGCGCCGGCTCAACGTGGCGAGGTCTTTGGTCATGGCAAAGATTTCTTTGCCAGTGGCCGACTGGATAATCTCACTTCAGTTCACGCAGGGATCATCGCGTTGATTGACCACTCACGTAAGCCATCGGGTGGGCACATTGCGATGCTGGCTGCTTTTGACCACGAAGAGTTGGGCTCCAGCTCGCGATCCGGTGCCTGTGGTCCGTTCCTAGAGGAATTGATCAATAGGATCCAGGGTTCGCTGGGTGCGGGAGTAGAAGAAAAAGCGCGCGCACTGGCAAATTCGGTATGCCTTTCGGCTGATGCTGGTCACGCGGTGCACCCGAACTATCCAGAACGTCATGACCCAGCTAACCGGCCGCAGGTGAACGCTGGACCACTGCTGAAGATCAACGCTAACCAACGTTATGCCACGGACGCCGTGGGCGCTGCCGCCTTCGCTAACTGGTGTGAGGCTGCCGGAGTTCCGTATCAGGAGTTCGTCTCCAATAACCGCGTTCCTTGCGGTTCGACCATCGGGCCTTTGACTGCCACTCGTTTGGGCATCCGGACCTTGGATGTGGGAGTTGCCTTGCTGTCTATGCACTCGGCCCGTGAGATGTGTGGCGTGGATGATCCTTGGTACCTATCTCAGGTGACGCGCGAGTTCTTCGGAGCTTAGATCATCCGGCCAAGGGCTCGCAGGAATGTGGGCCCTTTCGGCGCGGGTTTCCATCTCTTGGCAGGTGGAAAATAGCTGGCATAATCAGGTACATGACAATATTTGCCCAAGACATGCTCGTTTTTCAGCAGACCAAAAATTTCACGAAAAATGACTTTGCGATTCTTGATGCCGCGGGTGTCCAGGTTGCTCATGTCGAGACCGGTGGCAGCACTCTGGGGCGAATGTTTACCGGAGCGCGCGAACTGACTGTATTTGATGGTCCGCAGAATCCGGTCGTCATGGTTAAGGACACCATGACTATGGGACGCGATCGCTTTGAGATCTTTGACGGAAGCGGCAACCCGCTGGCTAGTTTGGTCAAACGGATCACGCTGTTTAAAACTCGTGTCACGATTTCGATGCTGGGTGAAGAATTGGACTTGTTGGGCAGTGTCTGGGATTTTGATTTCCAGATCACCAGCTCTCAAGGCGTACTAGGCACTGTGACTCGGCAGTGGTCTGGAATGGGTAATGCGTTGCTGGGCATGTCGACGTACGTCTTGCATCTAGGCGGCAATCTCTCGACACAGCAACGTCAAGCCATCATTGGTTCAGTCCTCGCCTTGGATCTCATCAGGGAAAAGCAGAACCGCGACTAATGATAGGTGGCCCGGTTGAGGTCCGGGTTTGCAGGGGTAATCGGCACCTGAAGAGATATTCCTGAGCTGGAATTCTTTGTTTTGCTACGTCAGACAATGAATTTTTTGAACTGTCGTCTACTGTCGGGAAGGCGTCGGGTATTTGTCGGCGTCCTGTCGTGGCCACAGCGTGCTCTAAGTTGGTAGTGTCAAACCATGAATGAATCACGGATCGCAGAACTGCGTAGGGCTAAAGGTTGGACGCAAGAACGACTGGCAAATGAGAGCGGCATAACCGTCAGAACGATTCAGCGATTGGAAGCCGGGAATGATGCAAGCCTGGAAACTATCTCTCTGGTTGCCAAGGCATTGGACGTTCAAGTTGGTGAGTTGTTTCAAAGCGTCGAGGCACCAAAATTTTCTCAATCCGTTGAGGGCCTTGAAGCTCGTACCCGCAGCGAACAGGAACGTCGTGACTCCTACACGCAGGGGATCATATTGACCTTCCGAGCTCTGGGGCTAGTGGTCACCTTTGGCACAGTCGTCCTCGGAACCGTCGGCGGGCTGGGCTGGTACGTCTGGCTCTTGATTCCGTTGTACTGGGGTGCCGGCAAGTTGATTCTCGAGGCCGTAATGCGGTTGAGGGTTGACCCGAAGCTTGATGAAAAGTATCCGCTATCTATACGTAGCCGGGGTCTTGATGAGTGAAAATCGCACGGGGAGCTGATCAATTCAAAGAGAGGGAGCCCAAGCTTCCCATCAGCAGTTTTCTCCTCGGCCACCGTGTGATTACCTGTTGTTCATCCCATGCTGGTGATATCGAAGAATATGAGTTCGAATCCCGCGAAGGTCAAAAATTTCAGACCAGAGATCCAAGCGCTACGTGCATTGGCGGTCTTGTTGGTGGTCGCCTATCACCTGGAACCTAAGGTGGTCCCCGGTGGTTATATCGGCGTAGACATCTTCTTTGTCATATCTGGCTTTTTGATTACCTCCCACCTGTTGCGCGAGGCTGAGCGTACCGGCCGAATCAAACTCTCAGCATTTTTCGCGGGTAGGGCCCGACGTATCCTGCCCGCAGCCATGTTGGTCATTCTTGTAGTTGTGGCGGCCGGATTCTTGTTCCTGCCAAAGACTCAGTGGGGCACTCTGGGGACCCAAGCGCTTGCCTCCGCATTTTCCGTACAGAACTGGGTTCTGGCAGCAAATTCCGTGGACTACCTCGCTGCAGAAGAAGCAGCAGGCCCACTGCAACACTTCTGGTCCCTGGGCGTGGAGGAGCAGTTCTACCTCTTCTGGCCATTGCTGATTCTGGCTGTATGCTGGCTCGTTAAGCCCAAAGCCCAAGGGACCCATTCGGACCATTTCGCCACGCGCCGTCGAGCCTTGTGGCTAGTTCTTGGTGCGGTGGCACTTTCATCGCTGACCTACTCCATCTATGCAGGGTATTCGGGAAACTCTGCAGGCTACTTCGTGACCACCACACGAATTTGGGAGTTAGCTATTGGTGGATTGCTGGCGCTTGCTGTGCAAGCCCATGACAAGGGCGCCTTGCGATTGCCACGTTGGATGAGCGCTTGGTCAACAAGAAATCTTGCCGTCCTCGTCTCGCTAGCTTCGATTGGTATCGCTGCGTTCACTTACAGCGGGAGTACGGTCTTCCCTGGGATCGCCGCAGCCGTGCCGGTCATTGGATGTGCACTGATCATCGCAGCCGGATCCACAACGGGGATCGGCTCTCTGCACCAGTTGGTGAATTGGCAGCCAGTTCAGTGGATCGGACTCGCATCCTACTCACTGTATCTGTGGCATTGGCCGCTGATCACTTTTTACATCGAGCTTTCGGGAGGAAAGCCGAAACCACTGCAATCCGTGGCTCTGCTGGCGACATCCCTTCTTCTCGCGTGGGCGAGTTTGCAGTGGGTGGAAACCCCAATCCGTCAACTACGCTTCTTGGCGGTGTCGCCAGTGCGGTCATTGGTTGCTGGAGCTGCGATGGTGGCAGTGGCTGCATCGGTGGCCTTACTTCCAGGGTTCACGCAACAGCGAATGGTTGAACAGGAACAACGCGTTGCCAGCGGGCTTGCGCAAGAACCGCCAGCTGGATTCGGTGCGGCCTCTTTGTCTCACGGAGCACCTGCCTTTATTTCTGATCAACATCAAATTGTCCCCGTTCCCGCAGAGGCCGCCAAGGACCTTCCAGATATCGGCAACTGTGTGCAGAACCCGCAATCGACACAAATCAAAGAGTGCGAATTCGGTAAGAAAGATGCAGACTTCACGGTCGCGCTAGTGGGGGACTCTCATGCGGCTCACTGGTTTGAAGCACTCAACGGATACGCACAGAGCAAGGGGTGGAGAGTTGTAACGTATCTGAAGAACTCTTGCCCGTTTAATGAAGCTCAGCGCAAAGCGGATCGTGATGGCAGTATCAACTGTTCGGAAACCTTTGCTCAAAGCATGGATGCGTTAACCAAGCGAAAAGACATCGATGCGGTCGTTACCTCCAGCTGGAGCGGATCCACCTTTGTCAGCGATGCTGCCCAGGGGTTGGCTGCAGCATGGTCAAAACTAGAAGATGCGGGCCTGCCGGTCTACCCCATTGTGGATACCCCTCGCCCTCCTCAAGATGCCTATGCCAGGGACTGCGTGGAACAGAACTCGAATCATCCTGAAGCGTGTGCTTTTTCCGAGAAGAACGCATTCGATAAGGGGGACGCCACCAAGGCTGCTGCCAAGCTTGAGCCTCGGGCGAAGCTTCTGGATTTTGGTGATCAGTTCTGTGTGGACGGTACGTGCCCAGCAGTGGTGGGTAACGTGTTGATTTACCGCGACAAACACCATATCAGCGATACCTACATGCATACGTTGATACCCATTTTTGGGCAGCGACTTCAAGCGGCCATGGACTCCCAATAATCTACGCTCAATGAGGATGTAATTGGTTCGGAATAAATGCACTGAAACCGCTGGTTTCGGCGATAATCGACCACAAATACCCATATTTCAAGATTTGAAGATCGAACTGCGCGGGTAATCACTTGCTCCTACGCCGGTGACTATCATGCTCCGCCTTGAGTCGGAATACCTAGTAAGTAACGTGCTGACAAGTACGTAAAGAGACGTAGCATATGTCGTTTTATTGAACTGAGACTCCGTCTCATTCACGACATGGAGTTGATTCATGACCTTGGGTTGAGCTCTGGCGGTGCAACGAGTCATAAAGGCCCCGACGATTATTTGAATCATCAATACTCAGTGGAAAGCAAACAATTTTCCACCGGGGGTCGGCATTGAGCAGTGTAGTTTTCGAAATTGAACACCAAGCAGGCCGAAAGTTTTATGAAGAACTTTCGAGCAATAACGCTGATATTGAAATTGTCACGGGATCGGCACAGACCGTTACGTACCTGCACGATCGAACCGCTGACCCGACGCGTTCAGAGAATCCAGAACAGGGTCCCATCGTCGCTTTTCCCACCTCTGCAGCACAGGTCCAAGCGATCGTTAAGGCTGCTACGAAGTACGGGTTGAGCATTGTCCCTCGCGGCGCAGGAACGGGGCTATCGGGCGGTGCGACCGCCCAGGAAACACAAGTGGTCCTGAGCACGGAAAAGCTCAATCAAATCATTGAGATTTCAGCGGGCGACGGCGTTGCTGTCGTTGAACCGGGCGTGCTCAACGGGGATCTGAACGAGGCCCTAGAACCACTGGGCTTGTTCTATGCTCCAGATCCAGCTAGCGCCGCAATCTCGTCCATTGGCGGGAACATTGCTACCAATGCCGGAGGCATGCGCTGTGCCAAGTACGGGGTGACCCGTGAATCTGTACTTGCTTTGCAGGTTGTGCTCGCGGATGGCTCTCTGATCACCGTGGGGCATCGTTCGCTCAAAGGTGTCACCGGCCTTGATCTCGTGTCGTTGTTTGTCGGTTCGGAAGGCACCCTAGGAATCGTCGTACAGGCGACCGTGAGGATTCGTCCGCTACCTGTCGCTCGTAAAACCCTGAGCCTCTTCTTTGAGCAGACTCTAGACGCTGCCCGAGCCGTGGAAAGAATCAAAACCTCCACTGTGCAACCGGCTGTGCTTGAACTCATCGACGGGCCAAGCCTGACAGCGATTGATGCACATTCAGGTAGCTCACTGCGCGAAAACGGGGCAGGACTGCTGCTCATTGAGCTGGACGGCTACGGCATCGATGAGCAAATTAGAGACCTCAGGAAAATTGTGCTCCCGCTGGGAGGGCGTTTGAATGAGGTCAGCGATGAAGAGGGGCAAACGCTATGGGAATTGCGGCGTTCTGGTCGTGGCTTCCCAACGCACAAATGGCATATCGGAGAAGATATCGCCGTTCCCTCTTCCAAACTGGCAGATATTTTCGAATTCTTCCTAGAAATCGAACGTGAATTTGGGGTCAAGGTATCGGCCGTTGCGCACGCAGGTGACGGCAATTTGCACCCACTGCTTACCCAAGACCGCGAAGAGGGCGACAGTTCCCACACTGTTCCTCCCACACTGGCTCACGCCGCAAATGCCCTGGTCAAAAAAGCGTTGTCGCTAGGCGGAACGATTACCGGTGAGCACGGTGTAGGCACCGTGAAGTTGCACTGGGCGCAATGGGAGCTCGCTGATCGAGTCAGATCCCTGCAACTGGAACTCAAACGTGTTCTAGACCCGACAGCTGTGTTCAACCCCGGCAAAGCACTCTAAGTTTCATCTCACTCACACTCTTGAATCAAGGATATTTATTATGACTTCAACGCTCGTGAAGCGACGCAGTTTTCTGACCGGAACAGGAGCATTGGCGGCATTGGCAATTCTCACTGCTTGCGGAAATAAGCCTGATGTTGAATCAGTTGGCTCATCCACGCCGGTGCAAGGAGGAGCACTGACCTTCCTCATCCAGGGTTTCGACGCGGGATGGATTTCGAGCAAGACCTCCATCTCCAGCTATGAAGGCAACCTCTGGGGACACCTGACTGACAAGCTCGTTTACGTCAATGAAAAGGGAGACCTGAGCCCTTGGATTGCTGAGAGTTGGGACGAAAATTCGGACGCCACCGAATTTGTTCTGCATCTGAAGAAGGGCGTGACGTTCTCCGACGGCACACCAGTCGATGCCAAGGCCGTCGTTGAGAACATCAACGCTTGGGCCGTGGGAGACGCTGATCGCGGTATCGCGAAGGTCGGGCTGTTCCCCTCGGCAAACTTCGAATCTGCCAAGGCCACCGACACGAAGACTGTAAAAGTCACTTTCTCGTCACCTACCCTCGGATTTATCGCAACCCTGGGCTACCACGGTTGCATCTTGCTAGCTCCTGCAACGCTCAAAAGTAGTACCGACGAACAAGCAGACCTTGCGAAAACTATTGGTTCTGGCCCATTCACTCTCAAGAGCTGGCAGCAGGGTGAAAGCTATGTGCTGCAACGACGTGATGATTACGCGTGGGGCCCCAAGGCCCTTGGCTATTCGGGGCCAGCTTACCTAGATACCCTCACCTACAAGGTGGTTCGGGACGCGTCGGTCCGCACTTCCACCGTCCTGTCAGGTCAGGCTGATGTATCTTTCAACGTTGAACCTCAGGAAATTGATTCTCTTATTTCCCAAGGCTTCTCCGTCTCCACTCCTCGTTATCTTGGGTTCGTCGATGGTTTCCAAGTCAATACGCAGACTTTCCCGACCAACCAAGCCAGCGTGCGGCAGGCACTCCAACACGGTATCGATCGACAAGAAATTCTTTCCACGATTTACACCCAAGACTGGCAAGCAGCCACCACATTCATCCAAGGCACTGTCCCCGAAGCGGGCGACTTCGCTGATCACTTCGCCTTTGATCAAAAGAAGGCTAGCGACGGTCTAGAGAAAGATGGTTGGAAACTGGAGTCAGATGGCTACCGGCACAAAGATGGCAAATTGCTCGAAATCACTCTCGCGGCAAACCCGTATGTTCCTTCGGATAAGGCAGTGGACGAGCTAATCGCTCAGCAGTTGCAACGGATAGGCATCAAGCTCAATTTGAAAGTCGTCGACGTTGCCAACTACTCAGCGTGGCAGAGCAACGAGCCACCATTGCTTCACACCTCCCGTAGCTTCGTCGATGTTGGTACCGTCGCGGGCATCCTTACAAACCGCAACGGTGGCGAAGACTGGTTCAAACTCGGAGATAGCGACCAAAAGCTCAATAAGCTTTCAGACCAGATTGCACAGGCTAAAAACCGTAAGGACCGGGCGAAAGTAGCCAACGATCTGCAGAAGTATGTTCTGGATCAGGCGTACTTTGTCCCTCTGGTACAGCTAGTTCAGCGTCTATATCTGAGCAGTCCAAAAGTGCAGGGCATTCAGTACAACGGTCTGGCCTATGCGAACTTCTACACCGCGTGGGTGACCCAATGAGCGCCCGGTTATCCGGTTACCGGAACCTCGTGCTCAGCAGACTGGGGCAGGGGATTATCGTCATCTTCTTGGCGTACGTGCTCAGTTTTATTGTCGTATCGGTGCTTCCTGGCGACGCAATTACCAACTCCTTGCACGATCCACAGTCCGGTCTGAGCGAAGAAGACATTGCGCGCATCGTGGCATTTTACGGATTGGACAAGCCAGTACTGATCCAGCTGCTACTGGCCCTGGGACGGTTCGTTACCGGAGACTTGGGTATTTCCTTACAAACGGGCTTGCCGGTCACGGACCTAGTTTTTGACGCGTTGCCATCTACTGCCTTTCTGGCTTTGACGGCATTGATACTAGCGCTGGTGCTCGCAGTGGCGATTGCCGTAGGGGTTCACCTGCTCCCATCGGCAGCTGCCGGAATCTTGCGGTCTGTGCCCTCGTTTTTCCTCTCGGTACCCAACTTCGTCATCGGGCTGGTACTGATCAGTATTTTCGGGTTCACTTTGCATACTTTCACCATTACCGAACCGAACGCCCCGGTGGCGACCTTCTTCGCGGCACTCACCCTAGCAATTCCAGTCAGTGCACCGTTGGCAGAAGTTTTGATCTCAAGCCTTGATGTGGAAGCACGTCAGGACTATGCGTTGGTTGCCCGTTCCAGGGGTTTGAGTCGAGTGAAAGTTTTTGCTCAACACCTGCTCAAACCCTCGGCGTTGCCCTCCGTAACCATGGTGGCTTTGCTCATCGGAGAGTTGCTTGGAGGGGCAGTGATCACCGAAACGATCTTCGGACGCAACGGTGTGGGCACCTTAGTGCAACGCTCGGTGGGAGCCGGAGACCAGCCAGTTTTGCTTGCCGTCGTGGTGTTGTCTGCCGTGATTTTTGTTCTGGTGAACTTGATCGCTGACTTGAGCGTTCCCTTCCTAGATCCGCGTACTTCGGTTACTAAAAAGAAGAAAGAGCTAGTGTCATGACTGGGATTCTGCAGGTTCAAGCAACTCTGGAAACCAAGAGTTCACCAGCTAAAAAACGAAGTTCACTCCCGATTAGCGCCATCATCTCGTTTGCAGTCATTGTTCTGGTGGTACTCTTTTCGGCCTTCCCAACGTTTTTCACATCGCACAGCCCTGAAGTGGGAGATACTTCGGCAAAACTAGTTTCCCCGGGCTTGCAACATTGGTTCGGAACTGACTACCTAGGTCGAGATGTGTTCAGCAGAGTTGTTCATGGATCACTCTCTTCAGTCAGTAGTGCACTAGTCGCGGTGCTGATCGGTTTAGTTGTTGGTAGTGGCATCGGGCTGGTTGCAGGTTTCCTTGGCGGATGGGTTGATTCTGCGCTGGGGCGAATTATCGATGTACTGCTGGCCATCCCTGGATTTCTTTTGGCGGTGGTCATCGTCAGTTCACTTGGATTCCAGACGATTAATGCGGCCATTGCTACCGGTGTTTCAGCTATCGCAGTATTTGGCCGGCTAATGCGCGCTGAAGTGATCAAGGTTCGTGGGGCCACCTATGTGGAATCTTCATTCCTTTCCGGAGGGAACCGGCTTCAGGCGCTCTTTTTCCATGTTCTTCCGAACGCCGGACGTTCAGTTTTGGTTCTGGCAATCCTGCAATTTGGAACATCCATTATGGTGATCGCCTCCCTAGCTTTTCTTGGTTATGGCGATCCACCGCCGTCCTCCGATTGGGGGCTGCTCGTAGCTTCAGGCAAGGAATATCCCACCGCGCCATGGCTGATTTACGCTCCGGCGGCGGTCATTGTGGCCACGGTTCTATCGGTCAATCGAATCAGTCGTTGGCTCAAGAAAGTGAGATAAGGACATGACAAATCACAGTACTGCTGAAGTGAATGACCTCTTGCTGCAGGTTGATGATCTGAACGTTTGGTACGGAGAAAATCACGTCGTTCAAGATGTTCAGTTTCAACTTCGACGCGGCCAAGCCCTGGCTCTGATTGGCGAGTCAGGCTCCGGAAAATCAACAATTACCAAAGCAATTCTCGGTCTACTTCCCGAAGGTACCGGTCTTGCTGATGGACAGGTCCTCTTTGAAGGACAGAACCTGCTGGCTTTATCCCAGCGAGGTCTGCGTCAGTTCCGCGGCACCGAATTAGGTTATATTCCGCAGGATCCAGGAACAGCGCTAAATGCTGTGCGAACCATTGGATCACAGGCCCATGAAGCGGCTAACCTCACCGGAGTAACGGGGGTGGCCCAGCAGCGCGAACTGATCCTTGAGACCTTTGAACAGGTCGGCTTGCCTGAACCACAACGAGTATATGATTCGTACCCCCATCAACTCTCTGGCGGCATGCTCCAGCGCGTGCTAATCGCGTTGACCGTCTTGCCCCGCCCAGCCCTGATTGTTGCCGATGAGCCAACTTCGGCCCTAGACGTGACGGTGCAGAAGACGATCTTGGATTTGCTTGATCAGTTGCGTACATCGCTAAACATTGGTCTCTTGCTGATTACACACGACTTGGCTCTCGCCGCTGAACGCACCGATCATTTGGTGGTGTTGCGCCACGGTCAAGTTCAGGAGTCGGGCAGTTCTGCTCAACTCTTTGAAAATCCCCAAACCGACTATGCGAAGGGACTATTGGCAGATGTTCCCTCGCTGAACGCAGAACGTTATCGAAATGCCCGCGGCCGCTTAGCTGAATCAAGTACCGACGAGATCAGCGCCATCCGTGTGGAACAGATAGTTCGCCACTTTGGTGCGGGCAATGAGCTGGTCAAGGCGGTAGATGGGGTGAGTTTTGAGGTAGCTCGTGGCAGTACTCATGCATTGGTAGGCGAATCTGGTTCTGGAAAAACCACTACCGTAAGGATGCTCGTGGGTTTGGAGAGTCCTAGCGACGGTCGAATCTCATTAGCTGAGCAAGACTTGAGCCATCGCAGCCCCAAAGCGTGGCGCGAAGCCAGGACACAACTTCAGTTGGTGTATCAGAATCCTTTCGCTTCATTGGACCCGTCATGGTCGGTGGCCAATATTATCCAAGAACCATTGGCACGGCTGAAATACGGAACGCGAGTCGAGCAGAAGGCGAGAGTGCTCGAAGTGCTTGCGGAAGTAGGACTCAACGAATCCTTCCTAACCCGCCGACCAGCTCAACTCTCCGGTGGCCAACGTCAGCGTGTGGCCATTGCGCGCGCACTAAGCTTGCGCCCTGAAATTCTCGTGCTCGATGAACCAACCTCTGCGCTAGACGTGAGCGTTCAGGCGGACATTGTTGATCTACTGGCTATCTTGCAACGCGAACATTCGTTGACCTACCTCTTTGTTTCTCACGACTTGGCTTTAGTTCGCCAAGTGGCGGACACAGTGTCGGTCATGCGCCACGGAGTCGTTGTCGAGAGCGGAACGAGTCAGAAGATCTTCGAAAACCCCGAGCATGCCTACACCCAATCACTGATTGCCGCGGTGCCAAGTTCCCGTAGTGAGATCACCACAGGTATCAGGGAACAAAGCCCCAACCACATCTACGCAGGAGCCATCGCATGAGCGTCACTACCGCATTACCCACTTCAGCACTCGTAAGCCGATTCTCTAAACCGCAAGGTTTTGGCGATGCGACATTGCGCAGCCCACGCAGCGATTCGATTGAGCTTTTGGGTGGAATTCCGGACCCCCAAGTATTTCCGGTCGCCGAACTCACCGCAGCGACCGAACGGGTGCTGCTGCGCTCCGGAGTTCCGGCGCTGCAATACTCACGCACCGAGGGGATCGCCGAACTTCGTGAATGGATAGCTGACCGCGAGGGCGTTGAAGTAGATCGCATCATCGTCACCAATGGAGGTTTTCATGGGTTGTCGCTGGCTATTCAAGCGCTGATTAACCCCGGTGACTTGGTGGCCGTAGACAACCCGATTTTCCCGCTGTTCCTGCGCGGATTGGAATTGGCGACCACCAATATTCTGCCGGTTCCGGTCGGGGCAGCGGGACTAGATGTGGATGCATTGGAAGGTCAATTGCGCGCTGGGGCACGCCCCAAAGCTCTTTATACCGTGCCCGACTTTCACAATCCCACGCAGGGTTCTCTCTCACAGGCCGATCGGCACAGACTTGTCGAGCTAGCCGCCCACTATGGCTTTGTCCTCTTGGCCGATAACCCCTACCGGGAGCTTTACTTTGGGCATGAAGGTGCATCCCATAGAGAATTTAACGACTCTGAACACGTCATCCACATCAATACCTTCACCAAAACCCTCGGTCCGGGGCTGCGCCTGGGCTGGCTTGTTGTTCCGAATTGGCTTAAGTCAGATATT
>Ga0308157_10007026_pt1 | contig 13245 bp, 13 predicted proteins | sample PhyBR1_FD_201035 | JGI IMG/M metagenome (GOLD analysis project Ga0308157, IMG submission 201035) | Phyllosphere microbial communities from UC Gill Tract Community Farm, Albany, California, United States - DLSLB.R1 | ecosystem: Host-associated > Plants > Phyllosphere > Unclassified | place: USA...
CCAGCACGGCCTTTTCCATTTCGATGTGGGCGATGGTGGTGTCGCTGGAGCCGGCAGCCAGTTCCTCGATCAGCTTCAGGCCCAGCGCCAGGTGGCCGATGGCTTCGGTGCCCAGCACCAGCACCGCCTTCGACACCGTGTTCACATGCTGGCCAAAGGCCGAGTACATGCCGCTGTTGGCCAGCCGCAGCACCTTCTGTGTCAGCACCGGATCGGACAGCACGGTGCGGGTCATATTGAATTCCTGCTCATCCTCGCCGCGCATGGCGCCGAGGATGGCGGTGATGGCCTTGGCGAAGCCGGGCATGTCGCCCTGGCGGCGGGTGCAATCGCCCAGCTCGGTCAGCGTCTTGTTGCCCAGGGGCGTGCCGGCCTTGTAGCTGTTGATCATGGATGCACCTGCCGCAGCTCGGCCGGCACCACATTGGCGTGGATGCTTTCTTTGAGCGCCGCCAGCGCCACATTGGCCGCCATCGGCTTGCCGGTCAGATAGCCCTGGATGTACTGGCAGCCGCGCTGTTCCAGGTATTGCAGCTGTTCTTCGGTTTCCACGCCTTCCGCCACCACCGACAGGTCCAGGTGCTTGGCAAGGTCGAGCACAGCGTTGCAGATGGCGCCATCCTTCTGCGAACCGGGCAGGTCGCGGATGAAGGTGCGGTCGATCTTCAACACGGAAATCGGGAAGCGTTTCAGGTAGGCGAGGGACGAATAGCCAGTGCCGAAATCGTCAATGGCGATGCGCGCCTTGCGTTCGGCCATCTTGGAAAGGATGGACTCGGCGTGCACCGGGTCTATCATCAGCGTGCCTTCTGTGATCTCTAACACCAATTGCTCACCGTCCAGGCCGGAGAAAGCAATGGCATCATCCAGCACATCTAAAAATTTGTCGTTGCGAAACTGTCTTGGACTGATATTAACAGAGATATATAAGTTCCGCTTGGCAACTTCTTCAAATTGTTTCAGTTGCACACACGCTGCTTTCAGCGCCCACGCGCCCAGCAGGTTGATCAGGCCATTGGTTTCGGCGATCGGGATGAAGCGTGCCGGCGGCACCATGCCCAGCGTCGGGTGTTTCCAGCGCATCAGCGTTTCAAAGCCCTGGATTTCGCGCGTGTGGGCGTCGACGATGGGCTGGTAGTACAGCAGGAATTCGCCTTCGCGCACCGCCTGGAACATCGCGGCTTCCAGCGAGATGTCGTGCTGCGGCGGGCCGGCGTCGGCCGGGCTGTAGACCACCGCGCGCGCCTTCCCGGTTTCCTTGGCGCGCGACATGGCCGCGTCGGCCAGCGCCAGCAGGCGGATCTCGTCCTCGGCGTGTTGCGGATAGACCGCCACGCCCACCGACGCGCCCATGTAGATGGTGTGGCCCTCGATTTCAAATGGCGCCTGCAAGGTGGCGATCAGGCGCCCGGTGACCAGTTTGATCTGCGCCTCGGTGGCGGTGCCAGGCAGGACGGCGACAAACTCGTCGCCGCCGACGCGGGCCAGCGTGTCGCTGTCGCGCAGCGTCTTGCGCAGGCGCTGGGCGGCCATGCGCAGCATGGCGTCACCGACTGGATGGCCGAGGCCGTCGTTGACTTTCTTGAAGCCGTCGATGCCGATGGTGGCGACGGCAAAGCCCTGGCCGGAGCGGCGCGCGTTGGCGATTACCATGCGCATGCGGTCGGACAGCAGCAGCCGGTTGGGCAGTTCGGTCAGCGCGTCATGGGTGGCCATGTGGCGCAGGCGTTCCTCGGTGGCGTGCTGCACCGTCATGTCGCGCCCGACCACCAGCAGTTCCGGCGCGCCATCGGCATTCAGGTAGCAGGAGAAGCGCAGCTCGTGCCAGATCTCCATGTCGGCCGTCTTCAGGCGTGCTTCCAGCAGCCGCGGGGCACGGGTTTCCAGCACCGCCGCCAGCACCGGCGCCAGCTGCACCTGGTCGAGATCTGCCAGCAGCCTGGCCAGCGCGGTGCCCACCAGCGGCGCGGCGCTGCCGATGCGGGCGACGGCGCGCTGGCTGGCAAACAGCAGTTGGCCTTGCTGGTTCAAACGGAAAACAATATCGCCAGCCTCTTCCATGAGGTTATCCAATGCATGACGCGGCTGGGGCAGTACGCTGGTTGGCATCGCGAAGATCTATTCTTTCAATTTATGCATGTAACAATCTGTTGGCTTGAATCTTGCAAAACCAGAACGAAATGTATCACCGATGCCAGGCAAAATGCATGAAAAAAGACAACATTCCTGCGACTTTTCCAGAAATCTGTTGAGATTGGTCGAAAAACCGCTTTCTAGAGGGAGAACATGCTTTTTAGCGGGGCTGGATTGATGGCGGTTTGGCAAAAATATCGGCTCTCGATCAGCAGTGCGTTGTGGAAGTCCACTTGCGCGCCTTCGACCATGGCGCACAGGATGGCTTCGGCTGCTGGCGAGGCGCCATCGGCGCGTTCGCGCAGGCGCGCCGGTGCGGTGTGCAACAGCGCCCGTAGTGCCGGCGTGGCCAGTCCGGTATCTCGCGGGCGAGGGTGGCGCTGTCGGCTGTCCTGGGCAGCGGCGGAGAGTCGCGCCAGTTCGGCGTCGTTGGCGGCGATGGCGTGCAGCAGACCGGCGCGCCGGGCCTGTTCCGCCTCCAGCACCGCGCCTTCGAGCAGCAGCGGCATGGCCGCTTGCAGTCCCGCCAGGCGGACCGTGCGGACGATCTCGCCGGCCACCGGCGCCAGTCCCAACCTTACTTGCGGCAGGCTGAACCGCGTATCGCGCAGGCTGAGGCGTTGATGGCATGCCAGCGCCAGCCCGAACGCATGGCCGCTGACCTCGCCGCTGAGGGCGGCGATCACCGGCCGGCCGAGGTTCTCCAGCCTTTGCAGCAGCCCGTTGTACGCATGCAGCATGTGCATGCAGTCGGCTGCCTGGGCTGGCTTCAGCGCCATCAGGTGTTCGAGTTCGTGACTGGCGGCCTGCGGTCCGGGGTCGAAGCCGATGATGACGGCGGACAAGCTGTCGCGCCGGGACTCCAGCTTTTCCAGCAGCGTCGCCAGCTCGCGCTGGAACAGGCGGCTGAGCGGATTGATGGCGCGCGCCGCCAGTAGAACGGTCACTGCACCGCCGTTCTGATGGGTGGTAATCATAGGCGCTCGATGATGGTGGCGGCAGCCATGCCGGCGCCGGCCTCCATGGCAACCAGGCCGTAGCGGGCGCGACGCAGCTCCAGCTCGTCCAGTAGCGTGCCGAGCAGCACGCAGCCGCTGGCGCCGGCCGGATCGCCCAAGGCGATGGCGCCGCCGTTGACGTTGACCTTGTCGGCCGGGATGTCCATCTCGCGCAGGAAGCGCAGCACCACGGCCGCGCAAGACTCGTGCACTTCGAACAGCTCGATCACATTGACTGACAGGCGGGCTTGCCTCAGCGCCTTGCGCGCCGCTGCCGCCGGTTCGCCGCCGATGACGGCGCCAGCCAGGATGCGGGCGCGCGGCTCCATCCCCAGCCGCGCGCCGGCATCCTTGCTGCCCACCAGCGCCAGCGCGGCGCCGTCCGCCGGGCGGGCGGTATTGCCGGCAGTATGCAGATGCAGCAGGCGCTGCAGTTGTGGATGGTGGCGCAGGACCACGTTGTCGAAGACGGTGTCGGCCAGCGGCGTCAGGTGAGCCAGCGTCGCCATGCTGGTCGCAGGCTTGAGCCCTTCATCTGCTGCCAGCACCAGCACACCGTTCTGGTCGTGTACCGGCATGATGGAGGGCAGGCGGCCATCTGCACGGGCGGCAGCGGCGCGTTGCTGCGATGCGAGCGCGTAGGCATCCAGCTGCGTGCGGCGATGGCCTTCCAGTGTGGCGATCAGGTCGGCGCTGGTGGCGGCTGGAACGTAGCCGGTGCGCAGGCTGGTCTCCGGGTCCAGCGACCAGGCGCCGCCGTCCGCGCCGGCCGCCACGCGCGATGTCGATTCGACACCGCCAGCCAGCACCAGCTCGTCCCAGCCGGAGCGCACTTTCTGCGCTGCCAGGTTGACCGCCTCCAGCCCCGAGGCGCCAAAGCGGTTGAGCTGCATGCCGGCCGTCCTGCCTTCCCAGCCGGCAGCCAGCACCGCGATCCGCGCCAGATTGGCGCCCTGGTCGGCCACCGGGGTCAGGCAACCGAGCAGCACGTCGTCGATCAGCGCGGTATCGACCTGGTGGCGTTGTTGCAAGGCGCGCATCAGCCCGGTCAGCAGCGATACCGGCTTGATGCTGTGCAGACTGCCTTCCTGGCGGCCCAGTCCGCGCGGCGTGCGTACCGCCGCATAAATATAGGCATCGCCCATGTGAGCTCCTTTTTCTTATGCTAGTCTGGGCATTGTTCAAGAAAACAGATAACAGCGATTTGAACGGAGACAATATGCGGCCTTTCGATACGCATGAAGTGCGCAATACTGTTGCGCCGTTTGAGAACGTCAACCTGTACAGCGCCGATCCGGCCTTGCAGGAAGCACTGGTGCGTGAGGGCGCGGGCGACGCTGCCGCCTCGCTGCACGCGTTGGGTGCGCAGCTGGGCAGGGCGGAAACGCTGGACCTGGCGCGGCTGGCCAACCTGTACGGCCCGCAACTGCACAATTTCGACCGCCAGGGCAATCGCATCGACGAGGTGGAGTTCCATCCGGCCTGGCATAGCCTGATGGCGCTGCTGATCGGCCACGGCGCGCATTCATCGCCATGGCAGGGTGGTTGCGGCGCGCAGGTGGCGCGGGCGGCGCGCTACCTGTTGTTCGGCCAGGTGGAAAACGGCGCGCAGTGCCCGGTGACGATGACGTACGCCGCCGTGCCGGCGCTGAAGCAGTCACCGCGCATTGCGCTGAAGTGGCTGCCGAAGATACTGTCCACCGAATACGATCCGCGCTCGCTGCCGGTCGAGCAGAAGCACGGTGCCATCATCGGTATGGGGATGACGGAAAAGCAGGGCGGCTCCGATGTGCGCAGCAATACCACCCGCGCCGAACCGGTGTTGTCGTCCGAGGCGCACGCGCTGTTTGGCGAGGACGGCGAGGACGTATTCCGCATCGTCGGCCACAAATGGTTCTTTTCGGCGCCGCAGAGCGATGCGCACCTGATCCTGGCGCAGACGGAAAGCGAAGGCAGCGCCGGGCTGTCGTGCTTCTTCCTGCCGCGCTACCTGCCAAATGGCGAGCGCAACGCGATCCGCGTGCAGCGGCTCAAGGACAAGGTCGGCAACCGCTCGAACGCTTCGTCGGAAGTGGAGTTCACCGGCGCCTATGGCTGGCTGATCGGCAAGCAGGGGCGCGGCATTCCGACCATCCTCGAAATGGGCAGTTACACGCGGCTGGACTGCGTGCTGGGCAGCGCCGGCTCGATGCGTGCGGCGCTGACCCACGCCTTGCACCACGCGCGCCGCCGCGTCGCCTTCGGCCGTCCGCTGGCCGAGCAGCCGCTGATGCAGAACGTGCTGGCCGACCTGGCGCTGGAATCCGAGGCCGCCACCGTGTTCGCCATGCGGCTGGCGCGCTGCTTTGACGAGGCGTCCGACCCGGCCCAGGTCATGCTGGCACGCGTGCTGACGCCGGCCGGCAAATACTGGATCTGCAAGCGCGGGCCGGGCTTCGGCGCCGAGGCGATGGAGGTGATCGGCGGCAGCGGCTATGTCGAGGACAGCCCGCTGGCGCGGCTGTACCGTGAACTGCCGGTCAACTCGATCTGGGAAGGCTCGGGTAATGTCATGTGTCTTGACCTGCTGCGCGCGCTGGCCAGGTCGCCGGAAGCCCTGGAGGCGCTGGCCGCCGAACTGGCCCTGGCCGGCAATGGCGATATCTTCTTTGTCGCCTACCGCAGCACCTTGCTGGCCGACCTGGCGCAACAGCAGCAGCCGGATGAGTTCGGCGCCCGCGTGCGCGCCGAGCGGGTGGTGCTGGCGGTGCAGGCAGCATTATTGCTGCGGCATGCGCCGGAGTACGTGTCGTCGGCCTTCATCGCTTCGCGCCTGAAACGCGAGCCGGGCGGTGCTTACGGCCGCCTGCCGTCGGGCGTGGATTGCGCCGCCATCCTGGCCCGGGCGTTGGTGGAATAAGTATAATGGGGCCTATAACTAATGAACCCGAGCTACCGAATGAAACAAGACCCGCGCTTTCCTAACCTGTTCATCACCGATCACCCGCTGATCCAGCACAAGCTGAGCCACATGCGCGCCAAGGATACGTCTACCCGTACCTTCCGCGACCTGCTCAAGGAAATCACGCTGCTGATGGGTTACGAGATTACCCGCGACCTGCCGCTGACCACCCGCAATATCGAAACCCCTCTGATGACCATCGACGCGCCGGTGATTGCCGGCCGCAAGCTGGCCATCGTGCCGATCCTGCGCGCCGGCATCGGCATGAGCGACGGCCTGCTGGACCTGGTGCCGTCGGCGCGTGTCGGCCATATCGGTGTGTTCCGCGACCCGGCAACCCACCAGCCGGTCGAGTACCTGGTGCGTCTGCCGGATACCGTCGAACGCACCTTCATCCTGTGCGACCCGATGGTAGCAACCGGCAACTCGGCCGTGCACGCGGTGGACGTGCTGAAAAAGCGCGGCGTCACTGACGACCAGATCATCTTCCTGTCGCTGGTGGCGGCGCCGGAAGGCATCGAAGTATTCCAGAAAGCCCATCCTGGCGTGAAGATCTACTGCGCCTCGCTGGATTCGCACCTCAACGACCACGCTTACATCGTGCCTGGCCTGGGCGATGCCGGCGACCGCATCTTCGGAACCAAATAATCATGGCCACGCCCGTTGATCCCGATTTCCGCGCCCGCCTGGCGGCCCTGAACGACAAGTTCGCCGCCACGGTGCCGGTCACGCTGGTCAAGATCCGCAACGCGCTGGACGCTTGCAAGGCTAGCGGCGGGATGCCGTCGCAGGACGCGCTGCACCAGTTGCATGAGGTGTTGCACGGCGTGGCGGGATCTGCAGGAACGTTCGGCTTTGCGGTCTTCGGGCAGGAAGCGCGCCGCGTCGAGCAGATGGTGCGCGCGGTGCTGGCGACCAATACCGGCTGGCCGCCGGTGGTGCCGGAAGTGGAAAAGCTGCTGGCGTGGGCAGCACGCGACGCCAAGGCTGAGACGTTTGAATGAAACGTGCGCTTGATCTAGCTCAAACTCTTTAAGATCAAGTTGTCTATAGTGACATTCACTGCCCTGCGCGAGCGCTTCTGGCAAAGAAAACGACGCTTTGCATTTATTTTTATGAAAACGTGCTTTTCTCTCGTAAATGGGTATAATACGGGCATCGTTTAGATTCAAGAGTAGTACAGATTGTCTTTCTTGCCTCAAAAACGATATCACGGGCGCAAGCCCAAATTAACTGAAATAGGAATTGTAATGGCAACTGGTATCGTAAAATGGTTCAATGACTCGAAGGGTTTCGGCTTTATCACCCCTGACGAAGGCGGCGAAGATTTGTTCGCTCACTTCTCGGCGATTCAGTCGGCAGGCTTCAAGTCGCTGCAAGAGAACCAACGTGTTTCCTTCGAAGTAACCGCCGGCCCTAAAGGCAAGCAAGCTTCGAACATTCAGCCAATCTAATTCGCTGGATCTAACGATCAAGAAATCCTCGTTACTCGAGGATTTTTTTTATCTGTACGCTTTGCGCCAGTAGTCCGGTTGCGCATACGTATGGCGCAGGAAATCCACAAACGCGCGTATCCGCAACGGCAGATGGCGGCGCTGCGCGAACACCGCGTAGATATCGTTGCCCGGCGCTGAATAGCCGTCCAGCACGGTTTGCAGCTTGCCCGCCTCGATCGCGCTGCCCACTTCCCACATCGACCGCCACGCCAGGCCCTTGCCGGCCAGTGCCCACTCGTGCAGCACCTGGCCGTCGTTGCTGGCCATATTGCCGTTCACCTTCAGCACCACGTTCTTGCCCTGTTCGCGAAAGGTCCAGCCGCGCTGGCTACCTTCGCTGCTGATCGCCAGGCAGTTGTGCCTGCTCAAGTCAGCCAAGCTTTGGGGCTCGCCATGGCGCTTCAGGTAGCCGGGCGCGCCGACCACCACGCGTTCGTTGTCGGCCAGCTTGACGCTGACCAGGTTGGAATCCGGCAGGCTGGCGATGCGGATCGCCACATCGATGCCTTCGCCGACGATGTCGACCACGCGGTCGCTCATGTTCAGCGTGGCGCTGACGTCGCGATGCTCGGCCAGAAAGGAGGGCAGCAGCGGTGCCACGTGCTGGCGGCCGAAGCCGGCCGGCGCCGAAATCATCAGATGCCCGGTGGCGTGGGCGCTGCGTTCGGCCACCGCTGATTCCGCTTCCTCCAGCTCGGCCAGGATGCGCTGGCAATCCTCCAGGAAGGCGGCGCCTTCGTCAGTCAGCGCCAGCTTGCGCGTGGTGCGTTGCAGCAGCTTGACGCCCAACCTGGCCTCCAGCGCATCCAGCCGCCGGCCTATCATGGCTGGCGCGATGCCTTCTGCGCGCGCGGCGGCCGACAGGCTGCCCCTGGCCACCACCTCAACAAATGTAGAAATCTGCCTGAACTGCCCCATATCAACCTGTCTCCGTCACTTTTTACTAAAACGCATAGATGATGTGATTTTTAGTCTTGTTTGCATAACTTAAGAGTGAATATACTGTAAAACAATGCGATGTGTAATCGAGACCACACACTAAAAACTTCGCACTGCAACAAGCCTATAATTAGACCGATTCGTTAATATTTTTTTCACGGAGACTACCTCATGACGACCATCACTCTGCCGGCAGGCATGGAAATTACCGGCGATATCAAACCGGGCTATGAAACGATCCTGACGCCGGACGCCCTGGCGCTGGTGGCCAAACTGAGCCGTGAATTTGAATCGCGCCGCCAGCAACTGCTGGCCGTGCGCGTGGAGCGCGCCAAGCGCCTGGACGCCGGCGAGCGCCCGGACTTCCTGCCGGACACCGCGCACATCCGCAGCGGCGACTGGAAGATCGCGCCGATTCCGCAAGCGCTGGAATGCCGCCGCGTGGAAATCACCGGCCCGGTCGAGCGCAAGATGGTCATCAACGCGCTGAATTCCGGCGCCGACAGCTACATGACCGACTTCGAGGACTCCAACACGCCCAACTGGGACAACCAGATCACCGGCCAGATCAATATGAAGGACGCGGTGCGCGGCACCATCTCGCTGGAGCAGAACGGCAAGTCCTACAAGCTGAACGACAAGGTCGCGACGCTGGTGGTGCGACCGCGCGGCTGGCACCTGGACGAAAAACATGTGCTGGTGGACGGCAAGCGCATCTCCGGCGGCATCTTCGACTTTGCGCTGTTCCTGTTCCACAACGCCAAGGAACAGATCGCGCGCGGCGCTGGCCCATTCTTCTATTTGCCGAAAATGGAATCGCACCTCGAAGCGCGCCTGTGGAACGACATCTTCGTCATGGCGCAGAAGGAAGTCGGCCTGCCGCAAGGCACCATCAAGGCGACCGTGCTGATCGAAACCATCCTGGCGGCGTTTGAAATGGACGAGATCCTGTACGAGTTGCGCGAACACAGCTCGGGCTTGAATGCTGGCCGCTGGGACTATATCTTCTCGTGCATCAAGAAATTCAAGCTGGACAAGGACTTCTGCCTGGCCGACCGCGCCAAGGTGACGATGACGGCGCCGTTCATGCGCGCCTACGCCTTGCTGCTGCTGCGCACCTGTCACAAGCGCAACGCGCCGGCGATCGGCGGCATGGCGGCACTGATTCCGATAAAGAACGATCCGGAGAAAAATGAGATCGCCATGGGCGGCGTGCGCAACGACAAGGCGCGCGACGCCACCGATGGCTACGACGGCGGCTGGGTGGCGCACCCAGGCCTGGTGGACCTGGCCATGGCCGAGTTCAAGAAGGTGCTGGGCGACAAGCCGAACCAGATCGACAAGCAGCGCCTGGAGGTCGAAGTGAACGCTGAGCAGCTGCTGGACTTCAAGCCGGAAGCGCCGATTACCGAAGCCGGCCTGCGCTACAACATCAACGTCGGCATCCACTACCTGGGCGCCTGGCTGACCGGCAATGGCTGCGTGCCGATTCACAACCTGATGGAAGACGCTGCCACGGCCGAAATCAGCCGTTCGCAGGTGTGGCAGTGGATCCGCTCCGACAAGGGCGTGCTGGAGGATGGGCGCAAGGTCACGGCCGACATGGTGCGAGCGATGATACCGGAAGAATTGGCCAAGGTGCAGGCATCCGCGCCGGGCGGCGACGGCCCGACTTATCCGCGCGCCGCCGAGATCTTTGAAAAGATGTCGACCTCGGAAGCGTTCGAGGAATTCCTGACGCTGCCGCTGTACGAAGAAATCTGAGGCTTAGAAGTCATTCTTCCATAACCGCAGCGCGGTGAAGGTGGCCAGCGGCGTATCGATGCGATCGAGACGTCCGGCCTTCACCAGCTGCTCCGCTATCGCCGGCTCGCGATAGCGCAGGAAAGGATTGGTGGCCTTCTCGATGCCGATGGTGCTGGGCACAGTCGGCACATCGTGTTCGCGCTTGTCCGTCTCCGCCTTGACCCGCTCCTGCAGCGCCACATTGTCCGGCTCGACCACGCGCGCGAAGCGCAGGTTGGACAACGTGTACTCGTGCGCGCAATACACCTTGGTATCGTCCGGCAGCGCCGCCAGCTTGCCCAGCGAGCTGATCATCTGCGCCGGCGTGCCTTCAAACAGGCGTCCGCAACCGCCGGCAAACAGCGTATCGCCGCAGAACAGCCATGCTGGCTGGTTTTCATCCGCCTCGCGCACATAGGCGATATGGCCCATGGTATGGCCGGGCACATCCAGCACCGACAGCTTCAGCGCCAGCCCTGGCACATCAATGACCTTGCCTTCGCCGACCGGCAGCGTGACCGCGTCGATGGTTTCATTGCGCGGTCCGAAAACGGGAACCTGATAATGCTGTAATAATTCAGGAACGCCGCCGATATGGTCAGCGTGGTGATGGGTGAGTAGAATGGCGGTGAGCTTGAGTCCGTTCGCTTTCAAGGCCGCGAGGATTGGTTTGGCGTCGCCCGGGTCGACCACCGTGGCATGTATGCCATCATGTATCAACCACAGGTAGTTGTCGCGGAATGCAGGAACCGTAAGAATACTGAGAGCTTGAGTAGAAGATATGGTCATTGGATTGCAAAAGGCTAAGCATGGATAAGGCGGGGTCGGAGAAATCCATTATAGCGCTGGAAGGCTGGCTGCAAACGCCGGCAGGGGTGTACATGCGTGCGTGGGAACAAAGCTGTCTCGATAATTTAACAGCCGACATCTTCGGTTACAACGCAGTGCAGATCGGCATGCCGCAAATCGACGCGCTGGCCGCCAGCCGCATGCCGTACAAATTGCTGGCCGACCGCAAGACGCGGGCGGCAGAGCCGCCGCTGCGCATGGTTGACGTCACGCTCGACTACACCGAGCTGCCGTTTGCCTCGCAAAGCATCGACCTGGTGGTGTTGCCGCACGTGCTGGAATTTTCCACCGACCCGCACCAGGTACTGCGCGAAGTCGAGCGGGTGTTGATCCCGGAAGGGCAGGTCATCATCTGCGGCTTCAACCCGGCCAGCCTGTGGGGCGCGCGGCATGTGCTGCGGCGCGTTGGCGGCACCTCCTTCCTGCCGAAGACCGAAGAGCTGATCTCTATGCCGCGCATGAAAGACTGGTTAAAATTATTGAATATGAGCGCCAGTCAGAGCCACATCGGCTGCTACGCGCCGGCCTGCCGCACAGAAAAATGGCTCAAGCGCTACGCCTTCATGGATAATGCCGGCTCGCGCTGGTGGCCGTACTTTGGCGGCGTCTACCTCATACAAGCGGTCAAGCGGGTGAAAGGCATGCGCTTGATCGGTCCGGCATGGACCAGAAAAACGGCCAACGCCGCAGTCGGCGTGCCAGTAACAAACAAAAGACGGGAACAGCAGGATGGATGACAAGGTTGAAATTTTTACCGACGGCGCATGCAAGGGCAACCCCGGCCTGGGTGGTTGGGGCGCTCTGCTGGTGGCAGGCACGGCCGAGAAGGAAATCTGCGGCGGCGCGCGCGACACCACCAATAACCGCATGGAGCTGCAAGCGGTGATCGAGGCATTGTCGGTGCTGAAGCGGCCATGCACGGTGGTGCTGCACACCGACAGCCAGTATGTGCAAAAAGGCATCAGCGAATGGATCCATGGCTGGAAGGCGCGTGGCTGGAAAACCTCGAACAAGGAGCCGGTCAAGAACGAAGACCTGTGGAGAGCGCTGGACGCGGCGCAGCAAATGCATACCGTCGAATGGCGCTGGGTGCGTGGCCACAACGGCCATCCGGGCAATGAACGCGCCGACATGCTGGCCAACCGCGGCGTGGAAGTGGCGCGCGGCCGCTGATATACTGCGTCCTGGAACTCATTTCGGAATACTATGCGCCAAATCGTACTCGATACTGAAACTACCGGTATCAACCCCAAGCTGGGCAACCGCATCCTGGAAATCGGCTGCGTCGAGCTGAACAACCGCATGCTGACGGGGAATAATCTCCACTTCTATATCAATCCGGAGCGGGATTCGGAAGAGGGCGCGCTGAACGTGCACGGCCTGACCACCGAATTCCTGAGCGACAAGCCGAAGTTTCATGAGATTGTTGAGCAGCTGCGCGAGTATGTCCGGGGCGCCGAAGTCATCATTCACAATGCACCGTTCGACCTGGGCTTCCTGAATCACGAATTCAAGCTGCTCAAACTGCCGGATTTTAGCGACCACATCGGCGGTGTGATCGACACGCTGGCGCAGGCGAAAGAGCTGCATCCGGGCAAGCGCAACTCGCTGGACGCACTGTGCGACCGCTACGGCATCTCCAACTCTCACCGCAAGCTGCACGGCGCGCTGCTGGACGCCGAGCTGCTGGCCGACGTCTACCTGGCGATGACCCGTGGCCAGAACAGCCTGGGCATGGAAGAGGAAGTGATCAACATCGGCGACATGCTGGAGCCGGTGGCGATGGCGGAAATCATCTTCATGCCGGCGTCGGAAGAAGAGCTGGCGGCGCACGCCGACACGCTGGCAGGGCTGGACAAGGCAGTGAAAGGGCAGTGCATCTGGACCGCATCGCTGAATCCGCCGGCGCCCGCCGAGGCCGCCTAAGCGGCCCTTGCACTTCTCGCGGGCGCGCTCTATAATGCTCGCACTCAACGGGAGGTTAGCTCAGGGGTAGAGCACTGCATTCACACTGCAGGGGTCGCAAGTTCGAAACTTGCACTTCCCACCAAGAATTTCAAGTGAAATCAATCACTTACCGCGAAAGCCGATCTTTAAACAGATC
>Ga0308157_10007028_pt1 | contig 13237 bp, 10 predicted proteins | sample PhyBR1_FD_201035 | JGI IMG/M metagenome (GOLD analysis project Ga0308157, IMG submission 201035) | Phyllosphere microbial communities from UC Gill Tract Community Farm, Albany, California, United States - DLSLB.R1 | ecosystem: Host-associated > Plants > Phyllosphere > Unclassified | place: USA...
CGGTGGTGTCCACCTCTTCCCATTCCGAACAGAGAAGTTAAGCCCACCAGAGCCGATGGTACTGCGGTAACACGTGGGAGAGTAGGTCGGTGCCGATCCTTAAAAGAAACCCTTTAACAGCAATGTTAAAGGGTTTTCTTGTTTTCAGCGGGTTGTACTCTTTCAAAGCATGGCCCTAGTTTGCTTAATCCCTCAATAACAGTATAAACGCACAATATGCCTTCCATGCCCCGATGGTTTTGAACTGCTAAATGGGTTGGTAAAATTTGTTATATTAAAATGTCTTACAGTAAAAGGTGGCGTATGAAGTAACCAGATTGTTAACAAAATCGTATAATTAAAATGATGTTGATAATTTAAGGTTGATTTAAAACTGATTTAGTGGTAAATATGTTAATATCACAAGGTTTGCAGTAATATTTGGTTATCTTTGTTTTTAACAAATATATAAATACGAATAATGAGTTTTTTTGCAGATAAAAGAAGGGAAGTGATGGTGCATATAGAGCAGTATATGCTGGAGATGATGGATACCTATCTTAAACCGATCGATACCAACTGGCAGCCGTCTGACTTTCTACCTGACTCTACAAGCGATACATTTTATCAAGATATAAGAATACTAAGAGATAACGCGAAAGATCTTTCTTACGATCTGGTTGCAGTATTAATTGGTGATACAATTACTGAGGAAGCTTTACCTACCTACGAATCATGGTTAGCGATGGTACAGGGGCCAAGCATGAAGGAAGATGGTGGATGGATGAAATGGAACAGGCACTGGACTGCAGAAGAAAACCGTCATGGTGATTTGTTAAACAAATATTTATACCTGTCGGGTAGGGTAGATATGCGCCAAATGGAAATTTCTACGCAATACCTGATTGCTGATGGTTTCGATATCGGAACCGGACACGATCCTTACCGCAATTTTATTTATACTTCTTTTCAGGAGATGGCTACCAATATTTCACATAGAAGGGTAGCTTCGTTGGCGAAGAAAGGCGGAGATACTTTGCTATCAAAAATGTGTGGCGTAATTGCTTCAGACGAAGCCAGACATGCAAAAGCTTATAAAGATTTCATGAACCGTATTTTTGAGGTCGACCCAAATGAAGCAATGTTAGCTTTCGAAGATATGATGCGCCAGAAAATTGTAATGCCGGCACACTTTTTACGCGAGGTTGGTTTAAAAATTGGTCAGACTTTTGGGCATTTTACAGATGCAGCACAACGTTTAGGCGTTTATACAGCGATCGATTATGTTGATATTATGCAACAGTTAATTGTAGACTGGAAAATTGAAGGTATGCGCGATTTAAATGAGGCCGGAGAAAAAGCCCGCGATTATATTATGGCTTTACCTTCGCGTTTATTGCGTGTAGCGGAAAGAATGAAAAATCCTACTATCGATTATAAATTTAGCTGGATTGCTGGATAAGCACTGCTGATTTTACAAATATTTAAAACCTGTTGTATACCGCAACAGGTTTTTTTATGCATTAGTAAAAAATTTGATCTTGCTTAGCCAGGTTAAAACCCTTTGCCTGTAAAGCCTGTTGAACCTGTGCACTCCAAAGTAGTGGATTGGTATGGTTAAAATGGATAAGGTACAGTTTATGCTTAACTGCTGCAGCTTCGTTTTTAAATAATTCGGTTGTTTCTGTAACCAAAGGATGAGGTACTTCGGCAATAGGTCTGTCAGCAAGTTCGGTATTGCTGTAAAAGGTAGCATCAACCATAGCTACATCAACGTTTTTCACTTCTGTTATTATATTTTTATTCCACTTGCTCCATTTATCAATATCTGGGATAAATAAGTATTTTTTGGTTGGTGTGCTGATCTTAAAACCGGCTGTTTCTGAAAATTCATCACGATGAGGTACCGTAAATGCAGTTACCATGTTGTTGGAAATGCTTAAGGGCTGATCGGCAGTAAGTCCAATTATATTAATATTGTTAAGCTTTACCAGCTGACTCCACGGGCCATTTTGTTCTAAGAATGCCTTTAATTTAGGGAGCGCATAAACCTTTACTGCTTTGGCCGACATTACTTCTCTGCCAAGCCCCATTAAACCTGTATAGTGACCAATGTGGGCATGTGTGATAAAAATGCCTTCAGGTAAGTAGGGATATATACTGTTGGTTTGCGATTTAAATTGCTGTAATTGCTGTTTAATGTCTGGAGTAGCTTCAAACAACCACCATTTTTTGTTAACCGGATCGACCAACGCCAGAGAAACAACCTGTCTCCGCATTTTTTCTTTGGCCCACGCCATTTTACAGCAGTTTTTTTCGCAGCCCATATGGGGGTAACCGCCGTCTTGTGCAACCCCTAGAACAATGATGTATGTAGTTTTAGGTAATGTACCAGCCCAGGTATTTGCAGCAAATAGAAAAGTGAGCAGAAAAATCAATCTTTTCATTACATATTTCTCCTGTATTGGCCGCCAACTTCGTATAAGGCATTGCTAATTTGCCCTAAAGAACAGATCTTGCATACTTCCATTAAGAGTTCAAAGATATTATCACCTGCAACGGCCGATTTTTGCAGTTCTTTCAATAAAGTAGCTGCTTTATCGCTATTGCGTTGCTGGAATTTTTCTAAAGTAGAAATCTGGAATTGTTTTTCTTCTTCTGTAGCCCTGATTACTTCCCCGGGAACAATAGTAGGTGAACCATTTTTGTTTAAGAAGGTATTAACGCCTACAATTGGATACTCACCAGTATGTTTCAGGGTTTCGTAATACAAACTTTCTTCCTGGATTTTGCCACGCTGATACATCGTTTCCATGGCACCTAAAACACCTCCACGGTCATTAATTCGCTTAAATTCGGCTAGCACGGCTTCTTCAACCAAATCGGTTAGTTCTTCGATAATAAAGGCTCCCTGTAGCGGATTTTCATTTTTAGCCAGGCCTAATTCCCGGTTAATGATGAGTTGTATAGCCATTGCCCTTCTTACCGACTCTTCAGTAGGGGTAGTAATGGCTTCATCGTAGGCGTTGGTATGAAGCGAGTTACAATTATCGTAAATGGCATATAAAGCCTGTAGGGTAGTCCGGATATCGTTAAAATCTATTTCCTGAGCGTGCAATGAACGACCAGAAGTCTGGATGTGATATTTGAGTTTTTGCGAACGGTCGTTGCCTTTATATTTATTTTTAATGGCTTTTGCCCAGATTCTGCGTGCCACGCGGCCAATCACAGCATATTCGGGATCGATACCATTAGAGAAGAAGAAAGAAAGGTTGGGCGCAAAATCATCGATATGCATCCCCCTGCTTAAATAATATTCTACAAAGGTAAATCCATTACTGAGTGTAAAAGCCAGTTGTGAAATAGGATTTGCTCCCGCTTCCGCAATATGGTATCCTGAAATGGATACAGAATAAAAATTCCGTACTTTTTCATCAATAAAGTATTTCTGGATGTCGCCCATCATCCTTAAGGCAAATTCTGTAGAAAAAATACAAGTATTTTGTGCCTGGTCTTCTTTTAAAATATCGGCCTGAACGGTTCCACGTACTGAGCTAATAGCCTTGGCCTTAATTTTTGCATAAATGTCGGCCGGCAAAATCTGATCACCCGTTACGCCCAAAAGCATCAAACCTAAGCCATCGTTTCCTTTGGGTAAAGTGCCGTTATAAGCAGGCCTTTTAGCATTTTTGGCTTTATAAATGGCAGCAATTTTAGCTTCAGCTTCCTTTTCCAGTCCATTTTCAATGATATATTTTTCACATTGCTGATCGATAGCTGCGTTCATGAAAAAACCTAATAACATTGGTGCAGGACCATTAATGGTCATAGATACCGAAGTAGAAGGTGCACAGAGATCGAAACCTGAGTATAATTTCTTGGCGTCATCTAAAGTGGCGATGCTCACCCCAGAATTACCTATCTTACCATAAATATCGGGACGTATGTGCGGATCTTCGCCATAAAGGGTAACCGAATCGAAGGCAGTAGATAAACGGTGGGCCGGCTGCCCTAATGAAACATAATGGAAACGTTTATTAGTACGCTCTGGGCCACCTTCACCTGCAAACATCCTGGTGGGATCTTCACCTTCGCGTTTGAGTGGAAATACACCTGCCGCGTAAGGAAATTCGCCAGGAAGGTTTTCGGTCAGCAGCCACCTTAAAATATCACCCCAGTCTTCGTAACGTGGCAACGATACTTTTGGAATCTGCAATTTAGAAAGTGATTCGTAAAATAAAGGTTGTTTGATTTCTTTATCGCGCACTTTATAAATGAAAAACGCTTCCTGATAAGCTCTTTTGGTCTCAGGCCATTGACGCAATAACCTTTTGCACTCGCCATCCAGTTGTTCTTCGAAAAAGTTATAGGCTTCCTGTAAACCGTTACCAATGGACAATGATTTATTTTCTTTGGCCAGATCCATCACGCCTTTAAGCTGGTACATTTTACGGGCAATGGCAGTCTGTTTAGCTACCCATTCATTATATAACTGGCTCGATTCTGCAATTTCTGCAAGATAACGGATCCGATCGGGTGGAATGATATAAATCTTTTCAGACTGGCCGGTAGTTAATTCCATTTTAGCCTTGAAGTCTGTTCCTGTTTTAACTTTTATCTGTTCCATTAAGGCCACAAATAAGTTATTCATGCCTGGATCGTTAAACTGAGAGGCCATGGTACCATAAACCGGTATTTCATCGTCCTTAGCGTCGAAAATGTTGTGGTTGCGCTTATATTGTTTGCGTACATCCCTCAGGGCATCCAATGCGCCTCTTTTGTCAAATTTATTAATGGCTACGAGATCTGCAAAATCGAGCATGTCTATTTTCTCCAGTTGTGTAGCGGCACCAAATTCAGGTGTCATTACATAGAGCGAGACATCGCAGTGCTCGGTAATTTCGGTATCTGATTGACCAATTCCTGAAGTTTCTACAATAATCAGATCATAGCCTGCAGCTTTGCAGATATCGATACTTTCCTGTACATTTTTAGATAATGCCAGATTGGCCTGGCGTGTAGCCAGCGAACGCATGTATACTCTGGGGTTATTGATGGCATTCATCCTGATCCGGTCGCCGAGTAAAGCACCTCCTGTTTTTCTTTTGGAAGGATCAACAGAAATAATGGCCAGTGTCTTATCTTTTACCTCAACCAGGAAACGGCGTACCAATTCATCTACCAAAGATGATTTTCCTGCCCCGCCCGTTCCGGTAATGCCCAGAATAGGGGCGGTGTTATTTTGCGACAAACGCTTTAATTCATCAACAAATTTTTGCGCGCCTTCGGGATCATTTTCAGCAACGGTAATGGCTCCTGCTATGGCTTTAATATCTTGGGTTGGGATAGCTTCTAGTTCATTGGTAATGCTGGTTTTAGTTACAAAATCAGTTTTTACCAGCATATCATTTATCATGCCCTGTAAGCCCATTTTACGTCCATCATCTGGCGAATAGATCTTCGAAATCCCGTAGGCCTGAAGTTCTTCAATTTCAGTGGGTAGAATTACACCACCGCCACCTGCAAATATCTTAATATGTCCGGAGCCCCGTTCCTGCAACAAATCGTACATATATTTAAAATATTCGATGTGTCCACCCTGATAAGAAGTCATGGCAATGCCTTGTACATCTTCCTGAATGGCGCAATTCACAACTTCATCAACCGAACGGTTATGGCCGAGGTGGATTACCTCAGCGCCTGACGACTGCAGGATACGACGCATAATATTGATGGTTGCATCGTGGCCATCGAAAAGGGAAGCAGCGGTTACAAAACGGATTTTATTTTTAGGTTTATATATTTCTATTTGTTGCATACTAATGGATTTAAAGCCCTTTGGTACGGGCTTGTTTCCGAATGATATTTGGTATGCAAATGTACTAAAATATGCGGCGTAAAGCGTGTATACCTTATACCGTTACGGCTTTTAGTCTAATCTAATTCGCGCCCAAACTGAAGCATATACCCGTTATTATCATAGATGGCAAACTCGCGCATGCCGAATTCAAAATCTTCAAGTGGATAACCGATTTCGCATTGATCTTTTAAATTTTCCCAAAGCGTTTCAACTTCCTTGGTTTTGATATAAAGTGAGCCACTCATCGTCGCTTTTGGCATATTGCGGTGTGCATTAGGTATGCAAAACATGAGCTCTATCTCGTCTTTACAGAGACTAAACCAGCTAAGATCGTCTAATTTTGTTGTACAAATGAAACCTAAAGTTTCAGTGTAAAATTTTAACGTTGCAGACATATCATGCGATTCGAGCATGGGGGTAAGTTTGGTGGCAGTATATTTAGTCATGTACTAAGATAAAATAAAATTATTCTTAATTTTCAGCCGAGACATTTTGGCAAGTTGCCATTTGGGCTATAGCACAGCTGAATACAAATCTTAAATAGATTTCCCGACTACGTTTCATTTTGCCCGAAATCATAAGTCCGAGTAGAATGATTGAAATGTATGTTTTAGCTAAAAACAAAAAAACTATGCTGGTGGGCATAGTTTTTTTGAATTATTTATTGGTGATTTCTGTTATTGGTTCTCCAACTGTACCATTAGGCATTTGAATGTGGAGTAGCGCAGCCAGTGTAGGTGCAATATCGGTCATGTAGTGTGTTTTGTTGGTCGCACCCGGCTTAATTCCCCAGCCCATAAAAACTAGTGGAATATGAGCATCGTAAGGGTTCCAGTTACCGTGCGTAGTACCGGTGCTTCCGCCATTAAACCAGTTTGGTTGTAAAACATAATAAATATCGCCGCTTCTGCGGGCATTGTACCCGTTGGTAATCATCTTTTTCTGGATTTCCTGAAGGGTGCTTTGAGAAATCTTCGCAATATCCACTGCATTCTGAAAACCATCTAAAGTTTTTAAGAATTCGACAGATGCAGATTTGATCACATCGAAGCTCACAGTACCTTTGTCAGTTTTATCGTGATCGAAAATAATTTGGTTGTTCATCGATCTTAAAACGATGTTGTTGACTTTAAATTTATCGTTCAGATAGGTGTTTAATTTATTGGCAATATCTCTGTCGCTCACTATTCCTGAAGGCATTTTGTTCTCTTTCATGAAGCCAGGAACATGTGCTGCACCATGATCGGCAGTTAAAAACACGGTATAGTTACCTTTGCCAACTTTTTTATCGAGGTAGTTAAAGAACTCTTCTATGTCTTTATCCAAACGTAGGTAGGTATCTTCGGCTTCGATAGAATTAGGTCCGTAAGCATGGCCTACATAATCAGTAGAAGAACAGCTTACTGCTAAGAAATCGGTAATGTTATCCTGGCCTAAATCTTCCGATAAAATAGCCAGTTTAGCCAAATCTAAAGTAATGGTGTTACCATAGGGAGTGCTTCTGATTGCGTCAAAGTTTTTATCGATATTTTGGGTTAACTGGTGTGGAAAAGTATTGTTTTTGCCTTCATAATCTTTGGCATCAGCAGTACTGTTTACATAAGTATTAATCGGGTATAAAGTTTCCCAGTTTTTGGCATAAAACTTATTGGCTAATTTTAATTTGTTGTAATCAGCAATCCAGGCAGGTACTTCTTTCATGTAATAGCTACTGGTAATCCAGTTGCCTGTACTACCCTGATACCAATATGCGGCATTTGCGGCATGTCCTGCAGGAAGGATGGAACCCCTGTCTTTTAACGAAATACCGATTACTTTACCTTTAAAATTGGTTGCTAACCTCAGTTCATCTGTAATGGTAGTGGTTAACATATTTTTTGGAGACATATTTCCTTCAGATGAAGGTGTGCTGCCCACTGTGGTTGCGGTAGAATCTTCAGTACAGTAAACGTTCTTTTTGGTTTCCGGATCATACCAGTCATTGCCAATAATGCCATGAACAGCTGGCACAGAACCAGTGTAGATACAAGTATGCCCACAAGCCGTATAAGTAGGGGTATAAGGGATAAATGTATTTTCTACTGAAAAACCCTCATTAACTAATCTTTTTAAGCCACCATTGGTATAACGGTTATAAAACCGGTAGAGGTAATCCCAACGCATTTGATCTACTACCAGACCAACCACCAGTTTTGGGCGGGCTACTTCTGCAGGAAATGCTTTAGCTGGTGCAGGTGTTACCTTTTTGGATTGCCCAAAAGCAATCGAAATAGAAAGAATAGAAACTGAAAAGATCAGACAAGGAATTTTTCTCATTTTATTTTTATTAATGCGGCTAAAGTAACCATTTTTGAATGAAGATATTTTGAACTTTTTGTAAAGATTTTATAGCGCTTCGGCTACCACAAAAGTGCTTCCGCCAATATAAACAAGGTCTTTTGCACCAGCTGATTGGATGGCTGTTGTTTTGGCTTCGGCTACCGATCCGTAAGTGTTTCCTTTTAAGTTAAACCTGGCTGCCTGTGCCGCAAGTTCATTGGCTTCCAATCCCCGCTCTAAATCAGGTTTACAGAAATAATAGGTAGCATTTTTAGGCATTAGCGATAAAACTTTCGAAATGTCCTTGTCCTTAACCATCCCGAAAACAATGTGCAGGTTTTGATAAGGTGTTTGGTTAATATTTTTGATTACTTCTCCAATACCAGCCTCATTGTGTCCTGTATCGCAGATTACCAATGGTTTTTTGCTTAGGATTTGCCAACGGCCCTGTAGCCCGGTTTGCTTTTTTACCTGACTTATTCCTTTGTAAATGCTTTCCTGATCCGTTTTAATTTCGGTTTTGGCATTTAGCACAGCCAGTGTTTCTAAAACGGTTAAAATATTTTTATGCTGATAAATACCAGTTAGATCGCTCCGCAGATTTTTATACTTGATTTCTTCCTCATGATAAACCGATAAGGAAAGTTTGTTATTCACTGGTTTAAAGTCGCGAGCTGTTAGAACCTGATCGGCAAAAATAATTGGCGCATTCATTTCAGCGGCCTTTTTGTTAAATACCGGAGCCGATTCCGGATGGGTTTCGCCAATTACTACAGGCGTATTTTTTTTGATGATTCCAGCTTTTTCACCGGCAATTTCGGTTAAGGTGTTGCCCAGCATATTGGTGTGATCTAAACTGATATTGGTAATGACGGAAATAAGTGGACTGATGATGTTGGTCGAATCTAAGCGACCACCTAAACCAACTTCAATGATGGCGATATCTACCTGGTGTCTGGCAAAACAATCGAAAGCCATCGCTACAGTCACCTCAAAAAAAGAAGGCTCTACCTTTTCGATCAATTGCCGCTGATTTTTAACAAAAGCAATCACTTCACTTTTGCTGATCATTTTTCCATTGATGCGAATCCGCTCGCGAAAATCTTTTAAATGCGGCGAAGTATATAAGCCGGTTTTGTAGCCCTGAGCCTGTAAAACCGAAGCCAGCATATGCGAGGTTGAACCTTTGCCGTTGGTACCACCTACATGGATGCTTTTAAATTGCTGTTGCGGATTGCCCAAAGCTTCGCAGAAAATGATGGTATTGGTTAAATCTTTTTTAAAGGCCGAAGCACCTATACGTGTAAACATGGGAAGTTTACTGTATAAATAATCGAGTGTTTGCTGGTAGTTCATAATACAGGTCAAATATAAGCTGAGGATTGCTATTCTGAAATGAAATAGTAAAGATTTTGATGCAGGTGGCACGAGAAACGGATAGAAAGAAAAGGTGGCTTGGTCAGGGAGGCAGACACGGACGGCCAGCGGTGCAGCTTAATAGGTTGTGTCTTTGCAAATCATTAATAAAAGTAGGCTGTAACAAAAAAGCACAGGTGAATTACCTGTGCTTTTGAATTATTCATTTTAAATTATTATTTCACTTTAAAGTTAAATACTACAACGCCGGTTTGGTTGTCACCACCAACATCTGATTTGCTTAGCGATGATTTTAATACTGCCTGGATACATTTATTAACCAATTCTGTATCGGTTATAGTCGAACCTTTTAGTTCTTGGTTTGCCCTGGTAATATCTCCGTTTTTATTAAAATAAATTCTAATGGCTACTCTACCGGTTTTTTGTCCGTCATCCTGTGGAACTACCAGATTAGAAAAATGTCTGAGCGCAATTGGTTTATTACCAAAACCAGAACCGCCTTCACCATAATTATTTGCTAAAGGATCACCATTTACTGAGCCTTGATTTCCAGGTGTACTACCAGTACCATCTCCCTGCCCCTGGCCGGTACTTTTTTTACCTTTATATAGCGCTGCCTGATTGATGACAGGCTTAGCCGGCTTTTCTTCGGTTTGTGCAGTTGGAGTTGTGGCTTTAACTTTAGTTGGTTTCGTATTTACAGCTAAAGCATCCTCCGTATTCTGGGTTTGTATTTCCTTATCGGTCGATTCAGTTGATTTATTTGGCGTAACTTTTTCTTCAGGGGTAACCTTATCCGGAACCTTACCATTGGCATTCGGATCGGCCGATGGTTCTTCAATACTGGTATAGTCATCTCCCATGCCTTCAGCCGCGGTACCATAATTTACCACCATACCGCCCATACCAATATCTTCGGGCGGCTGGAACGAGTTGATTACAATGAAAAAGCTGATCGCAAGCAGAAAAGCCATTATCCCGGTAGAAATGGCAACTGCTTTTGGGTAATTATTTTCTTCTGCAGTATTCATTATTTTTTAGGCTCAACAGCTAAAACAAGTTTTAATTTCAGTTTATTGGCAACATCATAAGCTACCATAATGTTTTCGGCAGGTACATTTTTAGCTACGTACAAAATGATGGTTAAATCGGGTGCCAGTTTCTGGAAACCTTCAATAACCGGTTGTAACTGATCTTCTGCTGTTGGTTTCTTATCAACGAAATATTTTAGATTTTCGTCTATGGTTACCGTAACTGCTTTTTTGGCTGTAGATTGCTGTCCGCTTGATGACTGGGGCAATAACAATTTAACTACCTGAGGATTTACCACAGCAGACGCCAGCAGGAAAAACAGCATCAAGAAGAACATAATGTCGTTCAGTGCCGATGTATGTACTTCTACACCTCCTTTTGTTCTTTTGCGTAAATTCATTATTTGCCCGGTTCTTCTAATAAATCAATAAAATCAATTGCATCGGTCTCCATTTTCAGGATGATTTTCTCAACCATAATATTTAAAATATGGTAAAGTACATAGGCAATAATACCAATAATTAACCCGGTTGCTGAGGTAATCATTTTCGTGTATAAACCACCCGAAATGGTTCCGATTTCAATAGCTCCTTTAATTGATACCTGGTGGAAAATGGTAATTACCCCCACAATCGTACCTACGAAACCAAGCATCGGTGCAATACCTGCAACAATACCTAATATACTGATGTTCTTTTCCAGTTTAGAAACTTCTAATTTACCTACGTTCTCAATAGCACCTTCAATTTCTTTAATCGGGCGACCGATGCGTCTTAAACCTTTTTGCAACATGCGCGAAAGAGGAGAGTTATTGTTTCTTAAAAGCGACATGGCACCATCTAAATTACCCGATTGAATATATGATCTGATCTGTCCCATCAGGTTCGATTCGTCTTTAGTTGCTTTTTTAATAGTCAAATAACGTTCTACAAATATAACCAGAGCTAAAAAGGCTAAAAAAGCCAGGGGAATCATTACCCAGCCGCCTTTAAACAGTAAATCAATAAAATGTAGTTCTGGTGCAGGCTGTGTTACGGCCTGGTTAATTGCATTTGCGGTGTCTTGTAATGCTTGTGTGGTGTCTTGGATTAATAAAGTTATCATTATGGTTGTGTGTTGTTAAATATTTGTTGTACGTAGTAACCCTTCCCCCTGAGTTTTTTTTGTAATAAATCTTTTTGGGCTAAAGCTTCTTTTTCGTTGGTAAAAGTACCTAAACTTACATTCTGGCGTTTGCCGGGCATATTTGCAATTTTAGCAGTAATCCCCACCTTTTTTAAGGTTTTAATATATTGCTCTGCTTTTGCAACGCTTCCAAACGATGCGCCGATTACTTCAAATGTTGCAGGACCTGTTTTTGGGGCTTCAGTTTTAGCCGCTGCTGTTTCTACTTTTGGTGGGGCTGGTGTTACTTTTGGTGCCGGTTTTTTCACCGTATCTGCCTTTTGTTGTACCTGGTTGGCTTTTAAAATGCTATCTGTTTTCGCAACAGAATCTTGTTTGGCTTTTAGGGTGTCGGTTACCAGTTTTGGTGAATCGATGGTTACCTGGTTTATTTTTGCCGGTTCAGGCTGTCCGTTGAACCATTCGGGTTTTACCAGATAGGCAATAGCAGCAGCAATAATGATAACCAGTAATACAATAACCACTTTTAACCAGATAGACATACCTTGCGATTCTTGGTGCTCAATAGGATCATGACCAAAGCGGTTAGGGTGTTCTTCATGCTGATGCTTGATAAAAGCAGGAGCTTCAATAACGGGGTCAGCAGGTTTAGCTTCTTCTTCGAGTGGAATGTAAGTTTTTACCTGTTCTGATTCTGGCGTGTGCCCAAAACGGTTTGGATGTTCTTCATGTTGGTGCACAACCGCCGGCGGAACATCGATTTCGTGTGCCTCGGCAGCTTTATTGGCTTCTTCCGACTCTGGTGTGTGCCCAAAACGGTTTGGATGTTCTTCGTGCTGGTGTATTACTGCTTCCGGAACAGCGACTTCATGTTGTTCATCTATATGACTTGCTTCTCCCGATTCGGGCGTTTCAATCGGAGCTGGTTCTGGAGCCGCCGCCGCAGGCGTTTCAGCAGTTATTTCAACTGCATGTTCGGTATGCTGTAAGGTCTTCTTTAAATCGTCTTTTACCTCATCCAGTTCTACGTTTTCGATTACCGGTTGCTGGTAAGATTTGTTTTGGAATGGTGAAGGAGCAACTGGTGCCTCAGCAATTTCATCGTAAATGACTTCGTCTTCTTTTGCAGGTTCTGCCTGCGTTTCTTCAACGGCAGTTTCAATAAGCGAGGGCAATCCGTAAAATTCCGAACCGTAGTTCATGTTTTTAATCGGTTCGAAATCCAACCCCTGTTCGGTAAAGAACAAACGGCCGGTATTTTCCAACTCAATTTCATGATCCTGTTCCAGTTTCTGGTTTACTTCCTCAACAAACTGAGTGATGTAATATTGGGCACTTTCGGCAGAGATATTTCTTTTCGTAGAAATAAAATCGGTTAGCGCTTTTTCTTCGGTAACATCAGTAGCAAACTGAAGGGTATAGCCAGGAGGTAAAAACGTTTGTTTTTCCTTATCGTATCTACCGGGATATTTCTTTTTATAAAAAGTTCCCAAGCCGGTAATACCAACTTCTTTGCGTTGCTGCAAGAGCTCTAAAAGGTATGAT
>Ga0308157_10007029_pt1 | contig 13237 bp, 9 predicted proteins | sample PhyBR1_FD_201035 | JGI IMG/M metagenome (GOLD analysis project Ga0308157, IMG submission 201035) | Phyllosphere microbial communities from UC Gill Tract Community Farm, Albany, California, United States - DLSLB.R1 | ecosystem: Host-associated > Plants > Phyllosphere > Unclassified | place: USA...
AAACCACCGTCAAGCCGAAACCGATGGTCGAGATCGGCGGCAAGCCGATCCTGTGGCACATCATGAAGAGCTATTCGGCTCACGGCATCAACGATTTCGTCATCTGCTGCGGCTATCGCGGCTACATCATCAAGGAATTCTTCGCCAACTACTTCCTGCACACCTCGGACGTCACTTTCGACCTGCAGGCCAACAGCATGGAAGTGCATCAGCGTTACGCCGAACCGTGGCGCGTCACGCTGATCGACACCGGCGCCGACAGCATGACCGGCGGCCGCCTGAAGCGCGTGCGCGAACATCTGAAAAACGAGGAAGCATTCTGCTTCACCTATGGCGACGGCGTGGCCGACATCGACATCACCGCCTCGATCGCCTTCCACCAGGCACACGGCAAGCTGGCCACCATGTCGGCAGTGCTGCCGCCGGGCCGCTTCGGCGCCATCGACATCGACGGCCAGCGCATCGTCAGCTTCAAGGAAAAACCGCAGGGCGACGGCGCCTGGATCAACGGCGGCTACTTCGTGCTGTCGCCGAAAGTCATCGACTACATCGCCAACGACGCCACCATCTGGGAAAAAGAGCCGATGGAAACGCTGGCCCTGGAGAACCAGATGGATGCCTTCTTCCATCACGGCTTCTGGCAGCCGATGGATACGCTGCGCGACAAGATCCACCTGGAAGACCTGTGGGAAAGCGGCAAGGCGCCGTGGAAGAAGTGGCCATGAGTCCAGCGTTCTGGCAAGGCAAGCGCGTTTTCCTGACCGGCCACACGGGTTTCAAAGGCAGCTGGCTCAGCCTGTGGCTGCAACAGCTGGGCGCGCACGTGACCGGCTACGCGCTGCCGTCGCCGAGCAATCCCAGCCTGTTCGAGGTGGCCCAGGTCGGCAGCGGCATGAGCTCCATCACCGGTGACATCCGCGACGCCGCCGCCTTGCAGCAAGCCATGCGCGAAGCCCGGCCAGAGATCGTCATCCACATGGCGGCGCAGGCGCTGGTGCGGTATTCCTATGTCAATCCGGTCGAGACCTACGCCACCAACGTCATGGGCCTGGTCAACTTCTTTGAAGCGGTGCGCAACACACCCGGCATCAAGGCGGTGGTCAACGTCACCAGCGACAAGTGCTACGAGAACAAGGAATGGGCCTGGGGCTACCGTGAAAACGAAGCCTTCGGCGGCTACGACCCGTACAGCAACAGCAAGGCCTGCGCCGAACTGGTGACGGCCGGCTACCGTTCGTCGTTCTTCAATCCGGAAAAATATGCCGAGCACGGCGTGGCGCTGGCTTCTGGCCGCGCCGGCAACGTCATCGGCGGCGGCGACTGGGCGGAAGACCGCCTGATACCCGACATGGTGCGGGCGATTGCCGCCGGCCAGCCGGTGCGCATCCGCAGCCCGCACGCGATCCGCCCTTGGCAGCACGTGCTGGAACCGCTGTCCGGCTACCTGACGCTGGCCGAGCACCTGTACCAGCATGGCGCAGCCTACGCTGAAGGCTTCAACTTCGGCCCGCATGACATCGACGCCCGCCCGGTCGAGTGGATCATCGAGCACCTGTGCCAAAGCTGGGGCGACGGCGCCGCCTGGGAGCTGGACGCCGCTCCGCAGCCACATGAGGCACACTATCTGAAACTGGACTGCTCCAAGGCGCGTGCGCGCCTGCAATGGCAGCCACGCTGGCACCTGGGCCACACCATCGAGCAGATCGTCGCATGGCACCAGGCGCATATGCGCGGCGCCGACATGCGCGCGCTGACGCTGGCGCAAATCGCCACCTATCAAAACACCGCACCACTTTAAGGCAGCAATCATGAGTCAAACCAAAGAACAACTGCGCGAGCAGATCATCAAACTGGTGGCCGAATACGGCGCACTGGCCAGCGTACCGAAACCTTTCGAACCGGGCGTGACCGTGATCCCGCCGGCCGGCAAGGTGGTGGGCGCACCGGAGATGGAACTGATGGTCGAGGCGTCGCTGGACGCCTGGCTGACCACCGGCCGTTTCAACGACCAGTTCGAAGCCAGGCTGGCCAAGCTGATCGGCGTTGACTTCCTGATCACCGTCAACTCCGGTTCGTCGGCCAACCTGGTCGCCTTCAGCGCGCTGACCTCGCCGAAGCTGGGCCCGCGCGCCATCCAGCAGGGCGATGAAGTGATCGGCGTCGCCGCCGGCTTCCCCACCACCGTCAACCCGATCATCCAGTTCGGCGCGGTGCCGGTGTTTGTCGACGTCGAGCTGGGCACCTACAACATCGACGTGAGCCAGCTGGAAGCGGCGATCTCGCCGAAAACCAAGGCCATCATGCTGGCGCACACGCTGGGCAATCCATACAACCTGGACGTCATCACCGCCCTCTGCAAGAAATACAATCTGTGGCTGATCGAGGACTGCTGCGACGCGCTCGGCTCGACCTACAACGGCAAGATGGTCGGCACCTTCGGCGACATCGGCACCATGTCGTTCTACCCGGCCCACCACATCACCATGGGCGAAGGCGGCGCGGTGTTCACCAACAACCCGGAACTGAAAGCGATCGCCGAATCGTTCCGCGACTGGGGCCGCGACTGCTACTGCCCGCCAGGCAAGGACAACACCTGCGGCAAGCGCTTCTGCCAGTGCTTCGGCACGCTGCCGCCCGGCTACGACCACAAGTACACCTACAGCCACCTCGGCTACAACCTGAAGATCACCGACATGCAGGCTGCCTGCGGCCTGGCGCAGATCGACCGCGCGGCTGGCTTCGTGCAGTCGCGCAAGGACAACTTCGCCTACCTGAAAGACCGCCTGAAGTCGTGCGAGGAATTCCTGATCCTGCCGGAAGCCACCGAGAACTCCGATCCATCGTGGTTCGGCTTCCCGATGACGCTGAAGCCGGAAGCGAATGTCGCCCGGGTCGACCTGCTGACCTACCTGGACCAGCACAAGATTGGCACCCGCCTGCTGTTCGCCGGCAACCTGGTGCGTCAGCCTTACATGCAGGGCCGTCACTACCGCATCTCCGGCGAACTGACCAACACCGACCGCGTGATGAACGACACCTTCTGGGTCGGCGTCTATCCGGGCCTGTCGCGCGAGATGCTGGACTTCGTGGTCGACAAGCTGGAATCCTTCTTCGGCGTCAACTTCTAGGCCGGCGATGGAACAGTACATCGTCCCCTTCCGTTCGATGCTGCCGCCCAACGCCCGCCTGCTGGTGCAGGCCGGCGCCAGCAACAGCGAGCTGGCGCACGACTACCGCGCGCTGTATCCGGCTTCCTGCACGCTGGTGGTGGAGGCCGATCCGGCGCGTGCGCAGCAGGCGCGCGACTATGCCGAGCGCGTCTACCTTGCCGACCTGGAAAGCGCCGGCGACGCCTTCTACAAGCAGCTGGAATGGGCCGATGGCTGGTACTTCGACACCACGCTGGAGCAGTTTGCCAACCCGCTGCAGCTGCTGCAACAGGTGCGCAAGGTGATCCAGTTCGACGCCAGCGTCACCGCCCGCATCACCAACCGGCACTACTGGGATGCACCGTCCGTTCCGCCGCGCCACGCCTGGGGCATCAATGACATGCTGGTACTGTTCCAGCAGGCTGGCTTCCGCGTCGACAACGGCGTGCTGCTGAACCCGGGGCCGCTGCCGCCGGCGATCGAGGACGCGCTGCGGCAGCAGGCCGCCAGCAGCGGCGCCGCGCCGCAGACGCTGCTGGATGCGGCCCAGCCTTCCCACTACCTGATTAAGGCCGTGCCCGCGTGATGAACGATAAACCGCTGTTTTACTGCATCGCCCACACGCCCTTCAACTGGAAGATGCCGGACTTCATGACCATGCTGGGCTCCGGTAGCTATGTGCCGGAAAACGGCCTGGCGATGAGCCAGCTGATGTCGCCGGAAGAGGCGGCGCGCAACCGCTACCTGGGCGAATACCTGGCGCTGTTCGAGGTGCGCCGCCAGCTGATCGCCAACAAAGCGACCGGCTTTGTCGGCTTCTGCCATTACCGGCGTTTCGCCCTGACCCATCTGATCGGCACGCTGGACGGCTTCAACATGCACGCCCATCCCGACCTGCTGGCCCAGGTGAAGCCCGAACATTTCTATGGCGACGGCCAGACGCCAATCGTGCCCATCTCGGTCAGCTGGCCGGGTACGCTACTCCAGCAGTACGAGGCCAACAACGTCGGCCGCGACCTGCTGATGTTCTTCGGCGACGCCATCGACTGCGGCGTCATCACCCACAAGGAAGCAGCGGATTTCCTGAGCAGCAACGCCTTCATCGCCGCGCCGACCGTCTCGTACATCCCGGTCACATGGTTCATCGAGATAGCGCACGACCTGGAACTGGTGGCGTCGCGCTTTTTCCGCCACCACTACATCCACCGCCCCGGCTACGAGGACCGCAGCATCGCCTTCTGCTGCGAACGGCTGCAGGCACTGATGCTGGCCAAACGCCTCGAAGCCTGGGAGGGCAACAAGGTCATCAGGCGCCCGCTGGTGCTGCTGGACGCCACCTTCCCCAAATAGCAAGGCCATCATGCAGATCATTCCGACCGCCATTCCCGGCTGCTTCCAGATCATCACCGACATCCGCCGCGATGACCGTGGCAGCTTCGTCAAGGTGTTCCACGAAGACATCTTCCGCCAGCACGGACTGGCGACCGACTATGCCGAGGAATACTATTCGACCTCGCAGCGCGGCGTAATCCGCGGCCTGCATTTCCAGACGCCGCCGCACGACCACGCCAAGCTGGTCTACTGCGCGCAAGGCGCGGTGCTGGACGCCGCACTGGACCTGCGCCGTGGCTCGCCGACTTACGGTCAGCACATCACGCTGGACCTGAGCGCCGACAATGGCCACATGCTGTACCTGCCGGCCGGCCTGGCGCACGGCTTCTGCTCGCTGAGCGAACAATCGCTGATGACCTACAAGGTCACCACCACCTACGCGCCCCATAATGACGGCGGCGTATTGTGGAATTCTGCCGGCATCGCCTGGCCGGTGCAGGAGCCGGTGATGTCGCCGCGCGACCGTACCTTCCCGGCGCTGGCGATGTTCGAATCGCCTTTCGTCTACAACGCCGGAGCCGACGCATGAACGCTGTAACGCCCGCTTCCACAGCGCCGCGCCGTGCGCTGCTCACCGGCGCCTCCGGCTTCGTCGGCGCCGCGCTGACGCGCCGCCTGCTGGCCGAAGGCTGGGAAGTCCACCTGCTGCTGCGCGCGAGCTCGTCCACCGAAGGCCTGCCGCCGCAGGCACAGGTGCACCGCCATGACGGCAGCACGCTGCAACTGATCGACATCATGCGCGCCGCCGCACCCGAGGTGGTCTTCCACCTGGCTTCGCTGTTCCTGGCCGTGCACAAGCCGGAGGATGTCGAGCGCCTGATCCACGCCAATCTGCTGTTCTCGACGCAGCTGGTGGAAGCCATGGCCGCCTGCGGCGTGCGCCAGCTGGTCAACACCGGCACCTCATGGGAACACTACGAGGACCAGGCCTACAATCCGGTCTGCCTGTACGCCGCCACCAAGGCCGCCTTCACCGCGCTGCTGCACTACTACGTCGAAGTGCACCAGCTACGCGTGATCACGCTGAAGCTGTTCGACACCTACGGCGCCGGCGACACGCGGCCCAAGGTGCTGAACCTGCTCAAGCGCGTGGCCAACGAGGGCACGTCGCTTGGCATGTCGCCAGGCGAGCAGCTGGTCGACCTGGTGTATATCGATGATGTGATGGACGCCTTCGTGCTGGCCAGCGCACAGCTGGCGACGCAGGCGGCAGGCATCGAGGAGTACGGCGTCTCCAGCGGCCAGCCGGTGCCGCTGAAGGAGATCGCCGCGCTGTATGCGCAGGTCAGCGGCAAGCCGCTGAATATCGCATGGGGCGGCCGTCCCTACCGCGAGCGTGAAGTGATGCTGCCGTGGCACAGCTATCGCAGCGTGCCGGGCTGGCGGCCCAAGGTCGGGCTGGCGCAAGGCCTGGCGCTGTTCCACAACAGCTGACGTCGTCCCGGCGCAGGCCGGGACCCATGCGACGGTGACTTAGAAGTTGTCCAGATCCAGCTGAATATTCGCGCTGGCCATCAGCGCCTGCCGCGCCAGCCGGGTTTGCATATTCGGCGCCGGATGCTTGCGGTACAAATGCAGCATCACCTCAACAATCTTGTCGTCGCGCGAATTGCCGCGCCGCATATTCTCCGGCGCCGTGGCGGCACTCTTGTGTATCACTACGCCATCGGTATCGAAATACACGAGTTCGCGGCCAGCCATCGCCGCCAGCAGGAACTCCCAATCCTCGTAAATAATCAGATCGGTCTCGTTGCGCACGCCGCGCAGCACATCGCTGCGGTAGGCGATGCAGCTGTTCGGGATGCGGTTGCGCACGTACACGCTGTCGAACGTCACGTCGGCAATCGATGCCTTCTGCGCTTCCGACAGCAGCTTCGGCGGGAACACCGTGCGGTCCTCGTGCTGGATCTGGAAATCGTGGAACAGCAGCGCCGGCTTGTCCTGCAACAGGCGCGCCTTCAGCTTGGCCAGGTGGTCCGGGCGATAGGTGTCGTCGTCGTCGAGGAACAGGATGTACTCGGAATCGGCAATCGCCAGGCCCATATTGCGGCTGGCGGCGGGTCCCGGCACGCCGGTGGCGCGCAGCACATAGTCGAAGCGCTTGTCGAGCTGCGTCAGCTGCTGGTATGGCGGCAGATAGCCGGGCGTGTCGGACACGATCACCACCTTGAAATCCTGGCAGGTCTGGGCGATCAGCGATTCCAGCGTGCGGGTCAGCAGCAGCGGGCGGTCATGGGTAGGAATGATGATGGTAAACACGTTGCGGCTCCAGCTAGGAATTAAGGTTCACGGATCGATTCGTCCAGCGCGCGGGTCAACGGGAACAGCAGGTAGGACATCACCGTGCGATGGCCGACCACGATCTCCGCCGTCACCGTCATGCCGGGCAGCAGGCGCGCGCCGGCCGGCAGCTTGCGCAGCTTGCCGGTGTAGGGCACGCGGCTCAGGTAGAAGGCATCGGTGCCGCCGCCCTTGTCGGCATTTTCGCGCTTGAAGGAATCCTGGCTGATGAAGCGGATTTTACCGTCCAGCATGCCGTGCTCCTGGAACGAGAAGGCATCGATTTTCAGGTGCGCCGACAGGCCCGGCTTGATGCGGCCGATATCCTGCGAATCGATCTGCACCTCGGCCTCCAGCTCGGCGCCCAGCGGCACCAGCGTGAACAGCGCCTCAGCCTCGCGCACGATCGAACCAACCGACAGCTTGCCGATTTCCAGCACCACGCCATCGGACGGCGCCACCATCTGCACCATCTTGGCGCGCTTGTCGGCCTTGGCCAGCTGCTCGTTGATGCTGTCGCGCTCGCGGCTGGCGCTCAGCAGGTCTTCCATCGACTTCTGCCGCCAGCTGCGCTCAAACGCCGCCCGCTCCGATTCTGCCGACGCCAGTTCACGGCCCATCTCGATCAGCTTGTTGCGCTGCAAATCCATGTCGCGCTCGACTTCCAGGCGGCGGTCGCGCGCTTCGAGCAGATGCATCTTGGCGCCGAACTGCTCGGCCATCAGCTGTTCCTGCATGGCTTCCACTTCGCGCAGCGACTTCACCCGCTGGGCCAGGATGGTCTGGTCGTGCTTGTTGGTTTCCAGGCCGGCTTTGAGGCGCGCGATGTTCTGCTCCATCTTGTTCTTCTGCGCTTCGTAGTTGGCCTTGCGCTCGCTCGACAGCTGCGCCTGCAGCAGCGCGTCGTCACTGGCGCCGGAAGCGAGATTGGCGCCCTGCTTGCCCGACAGCTCGGCGCGCAGGCCGGCAGCCTGGGTGTCCAGCGATTGCAGGCGCAGGCGCAACTGGGTTTCGTCGGCGGCGGTGAAGGTCGGGTCCAGCGTGGCCAGCAGCTGGCCTTTCTTGACGATCTGGCCAACGCGCACGTCGATGCTCTGGATGATCGAGGTATCCAGCGGCTGCACCACGATGTTCGGCAGCGGATTGACCAGCTTGCCGTGGGCGATAACGATCTTGTCCACCGGTGATACCGAGGCCCAGATGATGAAGAACACAAACGCGCCCAGCAGAACGTGCAGCGTCAGCCGCACGAACTTCGGCAGCGGATTGCGCTCGATGGCGTCCGCATCCGGCAGGAACTCGATTTCGGTCTCGTCCTTCTTGCCGCGCTTGAAGTTTAAAGGTGACTTGTTTGCTGGTTCCATAAGTGCTGGTAAGTTTCGCTACGGGTAAGCAGTTCTTCGTGGCGGCCGGAATCAACCAGCGAGCCTTGATGCATGACCATGATGCGGTCGGCGTTGACCAGCGTGGACAGGCGGTGGGAAATCATCACCACCGTGCGGCCCACGGCAATCTTCGACAGGTTGCTGATGAAGATGGCTTCCGACTCCGGGTCCAGCGCCGAGGCGGCTTCGTCCAGGATCAGGATACGCGGCCGCGCCACCAGCGTGCGCGCAATCGACAGGCGCTGCTTCTGGCCGCCGGACAGGTTGGTGGCGTTTTCTTCCAGCATGGTGTCGTAGCCCTGCGGCAGGCGTTCGATGAATTCGTCGGCGCCGGCAGCCTGCGCAGCGGCCACCAGTTCTTCAAACGTGGCGTCCGGCTTGGTGATCGACAGGTTGTCGCGCACCGTGCCGCGGAACAGGAAGTTCTCCTGCAACACCACGCCGATCTGGCGCCGCAGGTGCGGCAATTCGATCTCGCGCGCATCAAAGCCGTCAAAGCGCACCAGGCCTTCCTGCAACGGATACAGGCCCTGGATCAGCTTGGTCAGCGTGGTCTTGCCGGAGCCGGAACGGCCGACAATGCCGACCACCATGCCTTTTTCGATGGTGAACGAAGCCTTGTTCAGCGCCAGGTTCTGCGCGCCCGGATAGCGGAACACCACGTTGTCGAACTTGATCTCGCCTTCCAGCACCGGACGCAAACCGTTGGCGCCGGGGCGGCCTTCCGGCGCGCGGTTCATCACCTCGCCCAGCATGCGTACCGACAGCGCGGTTTCCTGGTATTCGTTGACCAGGCCGACGATGGAAATCAGCGGCTGCGTGACGCGGCCGGACAGCATCTGGAAGGCGATCAGCGCACCGACCGACAGCGTGCTGTCGAACACGTCGGAGGCGCCGACGATAATCAGCGTCACCGGCATCAGCTTGCCGAGGAAGTCGGTCAGCGAGTTGCCGGCGATGGAAATCTGGCCAACGCGGAAGTGCATGGTGATCGCTTCGGCCGAACGCTGGTCCCACACGCGGCGCTGCGACGGCTCGATCGCCAGCGCTTTCACCGTGCGCATGCCGTGGATGGTTTCCACCAGCATGCCCTGGCGCTGGCCCTCGGCCGAATACAGCGCGCTCAGGCGGCGCTGGAAGGTCGGCACCATGGCCAGCACGATGCCGCCGATCATGGCGGCAAACAGCAGCACGATCAGCGTCAGCTTCATCGAGTAGCTGAACAGGATGGGAATGAACACCACCAGCGCGATCAGGTCGAGGCCGGTCATGAACAAACGGCCGGTGAGGAAGTTGCGGATCTTTTCCAGCTGCTGCATGTGGCGCGTGACCACGCCGGCGCTGGTGGTTTCAAAGAAGTCGATCGGCAGCGACAGCAGGTGGCCGAACACGCGGCGCGTCAGCCGCATGTCGATCTTGTTGGAGGCGGCCAAGGTCAGCGTCTGGCGCAGGAAGCCGAAGGTCGAGTCGAAGATCAGCGCGGCGACGATGCCGACGCCCAGCACCTGCAAGGTGGTCACGCTCTGGTGCGTCAGCACCTTGTCGATCACCAGCTGGAAGAAGATCGGCGAGGCCAGCGCCAGCAGCTGCATGGCGATGGCGGCGATGAAGATGTCGCGGAAGGCCGCCTTCTGCTTGAGGATCTCGGGAATGAACCAGCGCAGGCCGAACGGCTGGTTGGGATCGGTCAGCTTGTGCTGGCGTTTGACGAAGAAGACCTCGCCCTTCCAGCGCTTCTCGAATTCGCTGCGCGCCACCATCACCACCTGGGCGTTGGCGGCGGCCGGGTTCAGCACGGCGGCCTGGTCCTCGCCACCGTTCTCGCCCGGCTTGACGCCGACCACGATGATCATATTGCCGTCCGCCAGCCGCGCCATCAGCGGGAACACGCCGCCCTGCGCCATCAGGCGCGACCAGGTCAGCGTGTCCGCCTTGGCTTTCAGGCCGATGTCGGACGCAATGCGCAGCAGCGCACCAGTGGTGGGTTCCTCCGCCCGCAAGGCGTTTTCATCAATGATGCGTTCCGGATTGATTTGCAGACCATGATGCTGCGCGATGGCAGTCAAGCACTGAATCGCGGTGTGGGGGAATTTATCTTGCATAGGCCTGTAAAGGAAAAAGCTTGCATTGGCGCACTATCGTGCCAGCTTGAGGATTCTAACCCAGTGCAACGTTTCACGCCGCCTTTTCTGTTGTAGAAAAACAAGTGCTTTTACCTTGCTATTCGCTCGCTCAAAAAAAACGGCAAGGCCCGCAGGCCTTGCCGTTGTTGACGCTAGCGTTTAAGCAGCGTGGTGCTTACTTGGCAGCCAGGATGCCTTGAGCATGGTTGCCGGTCAGCAGCGCTTTCAGACGCTGGGTTTCGTCGCTGGCGACCTGACCCGATGCAGCGGTCAGCTTGTTGTCGTAGCTACCGATCGCGCTAGCCAGGGCTGCCACTGCCGTGTTGTTGGCGGTAGGCATTTCCAGCTTGGTGGCGGTCGGCGTCGACGACGCGACGTTGAAGCTGGCCAGGGCGCCCGACAGGTTGCTCACCGAGCTGGTCAGCGACGAGGCGCTGTTGTTGACGGCGAACCAGACGTCGGCGGCAGCGTGGGTTGCGCCGTCGGCCGTCTCGAAGGTCGAGGTCAGGCCGATGGTGTTGCCGTTGTTCGACGAACCGTCCACTTTGGCGTTCAGGCTCAGCTTGGTGATGCCGAGGTCGGTCAGCGATTTCAGCTCGTCCGCAGTGCTGATGCCGTCGGCATTGCCGTCGACCCACACTTGCAGCTTGCTGAAGGCGCCGTCCTTGGCATCGATCACGCCGTCGCCGTTGGTGTCCAGCTCAGCCAGGGCTTCGTAGCCGTTCGACGCTTTCGAGCCGTTGGCCAGCGTGGTGCCCGTGCCGAACAGTTCGCTACCGTCGTTGATGCTGCCGTCGCCGTTGCGATCCAGAACCAGCAGGCCGTCACCGCCTGCGATCCAGCCGGCTTGTTCCTTGCTGCCATCTGCATTCAGATCGAAGCTGACGCCGTTGCCGGCGGCCAGCGTGGTGATGCCATCACCTTTCAGGTCCAGCACGATCGGCGAGAGGCCGTGCGAGGCGTTGAACAGTGCCGAAGCCTGGGCCGTGCTCATGGCCTGGGTTTGCGACGAGGTCAGCGCGTTGGCCTGCTGCGAGGTCAGATTTTTGATCTGGCCGGTGGTCAGCGCCACGATCTGGTCGGTGGTCAGCTTGACCAGCTGGGTGGTGCTCAGCGCTTTGAACGAAGCGGTCGACAGTGCTTGCAGGTCAGCCGTTTCGATCGCCGCGATGCTGTTGGTCGACAGTGCGCGCAGCTGGTTGGTGCTCAGTGCGTTGAACTGGTTGCTCGACAGCGCCACGACCTGGTCGGTGCTCAGGCCGACTGCAATCGCCGCAGTGCTCAGCGCAGCCACCTGGGCGGTGCTCAGGGTTTTCACCTGGTCGGTGCTCAGCGCGGCCACCTGGGCGGTGCGCAGGATGGCGATCGTCGAGGTTTTCAGCGCGCCGATGTCGGCCGTTTCGATCGCTGCCACGGCGGCGGTCGACAGGGCGTTCACTTGCGCGGTGCTCAGCGCGCCCACCTGGTTCGAGGTCAGGCCGGCCACCTGGTCGGTGGTCAGGCCGTTGGCCACTTGCGAGGTGGTCAGCACGGCAACGCTGCCGGTCGACAGGCTGGCGACCTGGTCGGTGCTCAGCGCCTTGATCTGGTTGCTGGTCAGTGCTGCGACAGCAGCGGTTTTCAGCACGTTCAGATCAGCCGTTTCCAGATTGGCGATGGCGGCGGTGCTCAAGGCCACCACTTGCTGCGAGTTCAGCGCGGCAGCCTGGGTGGTGGTGAAGGCAGCCACCTGGTCGCTGTTCAGCGCGGCGAAGGCAGCGGTGGTCAGTGCAATCGTCTGGGCTGCCGACAGCGAGTTCACCTGGTCGGTGGTCAGCGCGGTGATCTGCGCCGATTTCAGCGAAGCGGCGCCGGCGGTGCTCAGGCCCACGATATCGCGGGTTTCGATCGCGCCGATGCTGTTGCTCGACAGCGCGCCCACTTGCGCGGTGGTCAGCGCGGCAACCTGGGTCGAGGTCAGCGCAACAACCTGGTCGGTGGTCAGACCGTTGGCGATTGCGTTGGTGCTCAACACAGCCAGCTGGGCGGTCGCCAGGGTGTTGACCTGCTCGGTGGTCAGTGCAGCAACCTGGGCAGTGTTCAGCACGTTGATGGACGAAGTCTTCAGCGAGGCCAGGTCTGCGGTTTGCAGCGCGGCAACCGAGTCGGTGCTCAGGGCAGCAACTTGCGCGCTGCTCAGGGCGTTCGCTTCAGCGGTGGTCAGCGCCACGACCAGGTCGGTGGTCAGCGCCTTGATCTGGTTGGTGGTCAGGGCGGCGACGGCTGCGGTTTTCAGTGCGGCGAAGTCCTGGGTTTGCAGCGCGGCAATCGCGTTGGTCGACAGCGCCACAACTTGCTGCGTGTTCAGCACGGAAGCTTGCGTGGTGGTCAGCGCAACCACTGCGTCGGTGCTCAGGCCAGAAACTGCGGCGGTGGTCAGCGCAATGATCTGGTTGGTCGACAGTGCAGCCACTTGATCCGAGGTCAGTGCAGCCAGTTGCGCCGATTTCAGGGCGGCGATGCCAGCAGTGCTGAGGCCGCCAATGTCGCGGGTTTCAATCGCGCCGATGCTGTTGCTCGACAGGGCAGCTGCTTGCGCGGTGGTCAGCGCAGCGAACTGTTGCGAGGTCATCGCCACCACTTGATCGGTGGTCAGGCCGTTGGCGATTGCCGTGGTGCTCAGGACAGCGAACTGACCGGTAGCCAGGCCGTTGACTTGCTCGGTGGTCAGTGCAGCAACCTGGGCCGAGTTCAGCGCAGCGAACGCTGCGGTTTTCAGCGCGGAGATGTCAGCGGTTTCCAGCGCAGCGACGGAGTCGGTGCTCAGGGCAGCAACTTGGGCGCTGCTCAGGGCATTCGCTTCTGCGGTGCTCAGGGCAACGATCAGGTCGGTGGTCAGTGCCTTGATCTGGTTGGTCGACAGACCGGC
>Ga0308157_10007030_pt1 | contig 13236 bp, 9 predicted proteins | sample PhyBR1_FD_201035 | JGI IMG/M metagenome (GOLD analysis project Ga0308157, IMG submission 201035) | Phyllosphere microbial communities from UC Gill Tract Community Farm, Albany, California, United States - DLSLB.R1 | ecosystem: Host-associated > Plants > Phyllosphere > Unclassified | place: USA...
CTTGTCGATGCGGTGCATAACCGCCCGCATCGCGAGTGCATCAAATCCTCTGGCGAGGTAGCAAAGCGGTTATGCAGCGGCCTGCAAAGCCGTCTAGGTCGGTTCGACTCCGATCCTCGCCTCCAGATATTAAGCGCACGGGCCTCATTTGAGGCCCGTTTCGTTTTCTGCACGTGATTTATAGCGAATTCAATTTGCCCAGAACTAACCTGCGGGTGTGCCTGATATTAGCGCCCGTACAGGTCGTTGCAGGCATGCTGCGACTGATAACACGGTCAACCAATGAAGGTGCATGCTGTTGTTTCAGTTCGTCATGAATGCGGGCCTTCAGATTTGAACTTTAGGGTAGTGCAAGGTCTATTACGATAATCCTCCAAGTCTCCCCCGACATACCCGTTGTAAATAGCTGGTTCCCTTCACCGTTCATAAACTTCCCTCAGGCAACATTCCGAGCGGCGATCGCTTGAGTGTACTGGAACTCGACACGAGTTACGGCGGATTTGCACTGCATTTGACGTTGTGGATGAGCGCTGTACGCTGCAGAGCGGCGGAGCAACGACACTAAGATATGGTTGCCAGTAAGGGTCATACAGCACATACCTGTTTCGCTCCGCGAGAAGGAATATGCCGATGTTCAGAATTTCGACACATGATGGCAACAAATGGCACTCTAAGTGAAAGAACTGTTGCGCGAGCGACATTTCACATTGTCTAATTGACCGTGTTGCCTCACAATAAGTAACTGTTGTTTACACGCTCTGTTTGTCGTTAGAGTTACTTATTTATGCCATCCGGCCAGGCCCTTTAAGTGACCTTGGTGCTTAACCCTCTGTCTTACCGAGAAAATCGGTTCATTTATTGCGTACCATCCGCGCTGTATTTCTCTTGCTATGTACGTCGTGCTCTAAGGGAGCAGCAAGCATGCTGATGACTCGCCTGTGTCGAGCAAAACTCAACCAATCTCCAACTAATAGTTTATGGAGCAAGATAAGTGTCTGAATCTATTAACGATCCAAAATTTGATTGCTATCGTGCTTACATCGAACTAGCCCGGCGAAATGGCAGAGAGTGGGACTTTCTTGAGCATTTGAATCGTGGTTCGGAGGACTTGGACCGGTGGTTTCTTGACCAAGAAGAGACTCATTTCTGGCCACGACTCGGCACCACTGCAGATATGCGGCGTACACAGTGGCAGGCAATCGTGCTCGCCAAAAAGGCTGCAGAGGAGCTGTCAGTAGCAGCCACTCGTCCGCTGGTAATTGTAGGCTCGGAAGAGACAGAGCAGAACGTTCAGGTTCCGTTGACCGAGCGCAGTGCGTGGCAGATGTACCGTGCCCACCTCGGCCGGCAGGGGTGGAAGCAGGCGTCGATTGATGGCATCGAGAATTCGGCATTGCAGATCCTGCGGCGCATGCGCATGAATACTGCCGGCAGGAACGCTGTAAAGGGGCTTGTGGTAGGTCACGTGCAGTCCGGTAAGACAGCCAACATGGCGGGTTTGATTTCGATGGCAGCCGATTACCGCTGGAATCTTTTTATCGTGCTGAGCGGTACGCTGGAAAACCTCCGAATCCAGACGCGCGACCGCTTGGTCCGCGACCTTAGTCACCCAGGAAACCTCAGCTGGAAAGTCGTGGATCATCCGTCTACTGCGAGCCCTCCCGGCGCGATGGCGCAGAACATGCAGTTCCATCCGGGCGGACATGATCGCCACCTCGTGGTGAGCTTGAAGAACGCTTCTCGCCTGGCAGCCCTCATCGGCTGGATCACCAAGCACCGGATTGGCATGGAGCAGATGAGGATTGTAATCATCGACGACGAGGCCGATCAGGGCGGCATCAATACTGCCAAAGTCTCGGACGAGGAGCGCTCGAGGATCAATCAACTGATTGTTGACCTCGTTAAGTTGCCCGTGCAGAGCGTCAATTATGTGGCTTACACCGCCACACCAGCTGCGAACTTCTTGAACGAGGGACCAGGTGAGTCGCTGTATCCCGAAGACTTCATCGTTGCATTGCCGCAGTCGGACGAACACTTCGGCCCGGTTCAGATTTTCGGAAACTCTGACGCAGATCGACCCGCGCTGGGTATCGTGCAGGACGTCACATCGGACGATCTTCAGGTTCTCGACGCTCTCCACAAGGGAGACGGCAGCGCGATGCCTGCGTCCTTGGGCGAGGCAGTGCTGTGGTTCCTTTGCTGCGTTGCCGCGATGCGTCACAACGGGTTCCGCAAGCCCGTCAGCATGCTGGTGCATACCAGTGCCGTTCAGAAGCACCATGCAGCCGTCGAGGAGTCCCTTCGTGCATTCCTGCTTGCATGCGGAAAGAACCTTCCTTCTTTCTTGAGGCGGTGTCGGAAGGTCTGGGAATCGCGGACGTCCGACCTGGATCCGGACAGCTTCCAGGAACGATTCCCTTCCTATGGTCGGCTCGGGGAACTGGAGGACTATCCGTCGTTCGATGAATTCTCGAACGGGCTGTCCGTGCTTGTCTCGACGATCACGGCGATCCAGCTGGACGGTGAATACGAGCGCGCATATCACGAAGGTCTTCACGTCTGCGTCGACAACTGTGCTAACAACGGCATCACCGACGAGAATGAAGTGCGACGACTGTTCTACCCCGATCCCGAGCACTCCCGTGTGCCCGATACAGCGACAGCCTTCATCGTGATCGGCGGGGGGACACTGTCTCGCGGATTGACCATCGAAAACCTCGTCAGTACGTTTTTCCTGCGTGCGTCGGCACAGGCGGATTCGCTGATGCAGATGGGCCGCTGGTTCGGATACCGCAAGGGCTACGAGCTGCTGCCGCGTATCTGGATGCCGGAAGCTACTCGGGAGAAATTCGAATTCATGACCATTGCAGAAGAAGATCTCAGGGATGATCTGCAGCGGTTCATGTACCGCGGGGCGCGCCCGTCCGAGTTTGGTCCACGAGTGCGTGTGCACCCACGCGTGTCGTGGCTCAGGCCGACGGCGAAGGGCCGGATGCAGTCCGTGGTCACCGCAGACTACGATTACTCCGGCGTGAATCGGCAGACGACGTTATTCCACGATGGTGTCGGTTCCGGCGAAATCCACAACTTCAACCTTGCCCGGACCGAAGCTTTCCTTGCCGCTGCCGGAACCCCGGAGGCGGGCCAGTCAAATAGCTTGGTCTGGCGTGACGTCAGCGTGGCTGCCGTAAGCGAATTCCTGGGCGGCTTCCGCTTCCATGACGCGAGCCAGTTCTTCTCCGAAATTGGGCCGTTCCTAGAATGGCTGCAGAGTCAGGCCAGGGACGCCGGGTATGGCTCGTGGAACGTGGTGGCGGCCGGCACCGATCCAAAGGCAGGTCGGGCCTGGCAGTTGCCCGGCGGCCTAGTCGGCCTGGTGTCACGTACCCGCATTGTGCCGGGCCGCAGCGATGGTGCAGTTTCCATCGGCGCATTGCGTGACCCGCGCGACCTGCTGGCTGACGCCGGCGCCGGAACCCCGGAGGAGCTGAAGGGGCAACTGAACAATGCCGACGTCGAGCGTCTTCGTGACGAACGCGGTGTCGGCCAGATTCCTCAGTTGCTCGTTTATCTCATCGACCGGGACAGCACACCGCGTGCGTCAACGCGGGTTGCCCAAGGTGGCCGCTCGCGCGCAAATCTTGGTGCCGAGGCTGACATCGTCGGATTCAGCCTCTGGCTGCCGGGGGTGACCGACAGAAAGAACAGTTATGCGGTTCGTCTGACGGTCCGCATTCCGCCCGCTCTGCTCGCCTCCGACGATGATCTGCCCGAAACGGGAGAAGAAGGTGCCGCATGAAGTATTACGGACTTGAACTTCGGCCAATGCAGGAGTCCGGCGCGTTCCTGCTGCGCGCTATGCAGAACGAGGACATGCCGCGTCTGGATCTGCTGGTGCGCGAGTCGGTGCAGAACGCGCTCGATGCGGCCCTCGACCGGCAGCCAGGCGGAGAGGTCAGGGTCGGTTTTCATGTGCGTGCGCACACTGCCGAGACGATCGCATCGCTGCTGGACGAAGGCATCGACCGCAAAATGCTGCTCAAGCGTTATCCGACCGGCGGTCAGATGCTCGAGATACGCGATTCGATGACAGAAGGTCTGACCGGACCGCTGGGCTTCGGCGAGATCGGTGCCGATGGAGTGCACGGAAATCTGCTCAAGCTCGTCTACGAAATCGGCCGCACGCGCAGCGATGCAGGTGCCGGCGGGTCATGGGGGCTTGGCAAGACGTGCTATTTCAGAATGGGAGCAGGTCTCGTATTCTATTACAGCCGGATCAGGCTGGGCGATGGTTTCCAGGAGCGCATGGTAGCCAGTCTGGTCGAGGACGAAACTAGTCCCGACAGGCTGCAGCGGGGCACCCGGACAGGTATCGGATGGTGGGGAGCCGGAGATGGCCTGACGCCGATAACACGAACCTCGCAGATTCACCGTGCGCTTGACAGGTTGCGCGTTCAGCCGTTCACGGGTATTGAAACAGGCACAGCGGTCATCATTCCGTTCCTGCGTGACGACCTTGTTCCGTCAGTGGGCGAGGATGACGATGATAGGCTGGCTCGCCGTCCGTGGTGGTACGGCAGCCAGGAAGCATACATCCGCATCGCGCTCGAGCGCTGGTTCTGCGCGCGGCTCGACAACCGTCGTTTTGCGACCGGACCTAGACTTGTTGCGTCGGTGAACGGCAAGCTCATCACTGCGGACACGATGCTCCCGGTATTTCAGGCGACTCAGGCACTTTACAACCGCGCCATCGGCGTACCGGTTGAAGAAGGCGATTATCTGACTAGAGCCGGCGTTGCATCCGATGCATTCCTCGGTAGAGAGGTCGCGCCGCGTTTCCTTTTTGCTCCGCACGGATCCGCCGGCAATATTGCCGCTGCCCTGTTTACTCCCGAGCAGCTGGGCATGGGGGCGCCGAACAATGAGCACGACCCTGCAACCTGCGTGTTCGGACGCGCCGATGCGGTTCCGCCATATCGACCATTGGTCACGTTCATGCGACGGCCCGGCATGTGTGTGTGCTGGGATGACAGTACGGAGAGGCGTGGATGGTCGGGTGGGCTGCCAGGGCTTGCAGATGGACGGTATCTGGTCGCGGTGTTCGTGCCCCGTCAAGAGCGCATTCTCGCAAATGACCCGCGCCACACGAGTGACGAAAGGCCGATCTCCCTCGAGTCCTACCTGCGCGGGTGCGAGCGCGCCGATCATGCAGCGTGGCACGATGCTTCTGGGCTGAAGATCGTGGAAAAGATCCGTTTGAACTGCGGTAACATCCTGCGTGAATTCGGCACCCGAAAGCCCGTGGTAACCGATGTCCCTCCATCGATCAGACTGGCCCGCAATCTTGCTGACCTCGTTTTGCCTGCGCGAGGGATGGGCACCGACGGTCGTACCGGCGTCCCAACCCCGCCACGACGGCCGGGTGGAGGAGGGGGCGGCGGGAGCGGGGGAGGGCCGCGCCGCGCGGTCCCGGCAACGCCGACGCTCCATCTGCTGGAGGTGACATATGCGCCGCAGGAAATGCGGATACGGTGGGCGCTCGACTGGGGCACGGCTCCACGCTCACTGCCACGCAGGATTTCGCTCGCCGTCGATTCGGAAAGCGGTTTCATTTCTCTTCAGCAGTGGCGCGACAATGGACTTGGGTCATTGCCGTTCCGGGTGCTGGGCGCCGATATTGAGGGGGAAAGTGAAAAGGATCATGGTGCGATGGTCCGGGTCGCGAGCAGTGACGACGGAGAAGTAATTCTCCACGCAGCCTGCGAGGGTCCGGTCGACAAGGTGGTAGGAGTGCTGTGGATCCGAGTTTCCGCAGGAGAGGCGGTAGCTCTGCGTCCCGTTCTGGTGGCAAGTCTGGTCGAGCCCAATGCGGAGCATGCATGAGCGCGAAAGTTCTCAGCACCTATCGTACCCTGTCGGACTTTCGCGACATTGCGTGGCCTTCGATGCGTTACTTTTTCGGCTCCGCAGGTCCGAATCCCGGTGCATTTGACCTTGGAGGAGGGGAATATGTACTCGGAATGGATAGCGACTGGAACGCGGACCTGCACAACCTGACTGTCCGCTGCAGCGTCGAGAATGTTTCCGGACTCGATTCGTTGTTCGGCGCGGGAGGGATTGCGGCCGCCGATGCAACCCTGTCGCTGGCTCTGGAATGGACTTCAGCCGACTCCGGTTGGCGCAGCCTCGGACCGCCCGTGCGTCTGATGCGTGAAGATCTGACCGATGCCGATGGACGCCTGACTTTGCTGCTCGTACTGCCCGAATGCAGCGTACGGGGAACCGGCATTTTGTCGGTGCAGGTGTTTCTGGGCGATCCGGGGAGCGCCACGGATGGCGATGCCGGGATTGCGCGCCTGAGGGGCGCGCGGTTCGGGTCGCTGACAGGTCCCGTCCGGGTGGTCGTCGATGGCGACGGTTCGCTCTTTCCTGTGCTGGAGGAGCGGCTCGGCAGCGACGAGAGCCTGTGGCACATGCGCATCGGATGGAACGATCCGCGCGACGAGCCATTCACGAGCGAATATGTGGCGCTGATATTGAACTGCGATCATGAACTCTTCGAGCAGCTGCGCGAACGCCGCAACGGGCAGAGCCGCCAGTCGGCGCTGATGCAGCACGTGCTCGCCTCGTGGATCGTGCTGCTGGTTCATGCCGTCAGACAGGATCTCGAGTCGGAGTTCGACGCGCTCGTTGCGGGGGCCACGGCTTCGGACGATTTTGCTAGCATTGCGGAAGCCGCTGCGGGCCTTGTCCGGATGGGAGAACTCGATACCAGTTCTCTGCATGCATTGTCCGGATCGGTCCAGCGCTGGCTTGATCGGCGCGTGCGGGTAACCGCAACGGAGGTCTCGAAATGAAGTGGTCATCCTTGAATTCTGCGCTTGCGCGGCGATGCCACGAAGAAATGACTTCCGCACGCAGCTTTGCCGCAAACGGACTCAATGCCGAACATGCAGCTCTGCGCGAGAAACTGCTGCAGGAAATTCCGCGTTTCGATGCGGTCTTGGGAGCAGGCGCATACGATGTCGCAACCGGACTGGCTCTTTACAGGGTGCTTGGCGAAGCCGGAATGGACGTCCGCATGGCTGCGGATGATGGCGTGTGGCGCTTCCTCTCACTAAGAGTGTTGCCAGACCGGGTGCAGGCCAGATGGCCGCATGCGCCTGCCGAACGCTTCTGGCGCGGCCGCAGCCGCATCTGGCTGCGCGTAAACTGGTGGCTGATCCATCTCGCTTGGCAGGGGAGTGAGGAGAAAACCCGTGTGGTGCTGGCTGACGTGACGACGGATACGGTCGTTCAGCTCGTCGAGCGGCCTGGACGGGGTGGTTTTAGGGTGGAACTGACACGCGCCCTGTTCAGCGAGCGCAGCCGCAGGAAATTCACTCAGAGCGAATTCCGGGCGCTCATGAAACTCAACACGGCCCGTGTGATGGTGACCGAACCATGGCTCTCCGATGGCGGAATCGGTGGATACGTCCGTGAACTACACGAATACGTGGCCAGCATTCGCTGACCATCCGCATTTAGGAGATGGATTGCTGTATGGATGTACTAGAAGAAATCAGGCGCGGCCTCGCGCATCTCGATGACAGCGGGCGCATGCTCCCGATCACGGCGCTCCCTCCGACTGCTCCAGCCTGGGTATTCCGGGAAGAGGGCACTTTCGGAGTGGCGGTCGAGCTTGCGGACAACCGGCTGGTCGCAGAAGGTTTTGCCGGAGCGCGGCTGGCCACGACCGAGCGTGTCATTGACGGTGCTTCACGCAGGCTCCTGCGTCTCGAATCTTCCATCAAGGCGCTGCGCAATGAATTCGCGGTAGTCTGCGCGCAAATGGTGGAGCCTGGAAGACACGACGAGACTCGTGCTGCACTTCTGGCTGACCCGGCTGCATGGTGGGAGCGATGGCGCCATCTGCTTGGGAATGCCGTGACCAGCAGGACCAGTTACGGTGCGCTTGCCGAACTGCTGACATTCGAACGACTGCTCGAACAGGGCCATCAGGTGGACTGGCGCGGACCTCTCGGGGGCACAGTCGATCTGGTCACGGCTGCCGGTGGCTACGAAGTCAAGTCGACGCTAAGTCGCTACGACTCGCGGATCCACGTGTCAGGGCAGTTCCAGCTCGCTCTGACCGAGTCTCGGCGACTCTCCCTAGTGCACTATCGTTTCGAGCAGGCCACCCGGGGTGAATCGATCAATGGGGTCTGTCAGCGGCTCGTTGACGCTGGCGTCGACGCGGAACTTCTCGATGGCCTGCTGAGTCGCTGCGGCCTCGAGCCCGGCTGCTCGTTGCGCAACGAAGCGTTCACCGTACTGGAAGCACGTCTTTACCAAGTTGATACGAACTTTCCGCGGATCGTTCCTTCCAGCTTTGCCGGAGGTACTCTTCCACCCGGAGTGGTGCATGTCGAATACCAGGTTGACCTTTCAGGGCTGACCAGTGCACCGTTCTGAATCCGCCCTAGAATGGTCCCGACGTATTGTCCGTAATGGAAATACGCTCATCCTGTCGCCCGCATCGGCAATGGACTGATGGCCCGGGTGCACATGCAAGCACAATGTAATGTCATCCGATACCCGGCACCCTTATAGTCGGGACGTCCGCAACCCTGGAGAACCCCTTGATCAGAAAACCTGCCAATGAACTGAGATTCCTCAACGTAAAAGAGCCGATGTCGACCATCGAGATCGATCTCGACAGTCTGCCGAAAGGCGCGTTCGGCTATGCGCAGCTCACGGAGGCGTCACTGGCGCCGCTTGCCGCTGCCAGCCCTGATCTGCACGCCACGGTGTATGTCTACCAGGGTCCAAGCGTCAATTTCGGAGATTACGGCTATTCCGCCTTCTTTGGCGTAGCTGGGGATCGCCGTGTTTTCGGTGCACTGTCCTCGACCTTCGGTGGAACCGCAGGGCTGAAAGTACGGCACGGCGATCAGATACGTCAGTCGCAGGCGCTTCGTCAGTACCATCTTGAGGACGGCAAGCTCTGGCTCCCGCTGGAGGAAGGTGTCTGGTATGCCGGTGCGGGCGACATGAACTGCGAGGATCCCGACGAGTTGGTCGAGGAGGACGTGTCGGAGATCCTGTCGGACAACGAAGATGACGTGAATGATGGTGTCGCGGATGGGCGTCAGCAAGCCGGCGGCGACAAGGAACCAGTGCCTTCAGCGCGCATGGAGCAGCCGGCACGTTTCAGGGCAGCGCGATCGGATGCGGGCGTCGGCACCATTTCCCGTAACATCGAGGCAGTGTACGGGCTTCCCGAGGGCTCTGTGGCATTGCGCGGACCTGACCGGAAGGTTCTTCGAGCCGATGCGACGATTCGTACCCTGCGCCGACGCTGGGAGTAGATTTCCGGGCGCTGTCGGCAAGGGATGGAAGCAGGGGCGGGCGCTGCGCCTGACTCAATTTGGGAGGCAGGCGAGTCAGCTGCGGGAGCAGAGCAAGGCCGGCCTTTCGATGCAGCCTGAGCCTGATTGCCGGGAGCCCGGCACCCGATTGTCTGCCGGTTGAGATCCCGAAGGACTGTTCTGCTCGGTAATTTCCTGCGTCAGCCGCTGAAGTCGCTCCGTCGGGTTCTGCCTGAGCTCGCACTCCCATACAACGATGACACGCCAGCCTGCCTCCTCCAGTGACGCCAGCTTCTTAGCGTCACGAGCAATGTTTGCTTGAAATTTTGCGGCCCACCGCTCGACGTTTGACGTAGGTGTGGTAGCGAAACGACATCCGGAATGTCGATGCCAGAAACATCCATGAACGAGAATGGCGGTGCGGTATTTTGGGAGAACGAGATCGGGCGAGCCCGGAAGATCTCGTGCGTGAAGTCGATAGCGGAATCCTCGGGCATGAAGGTAGCGTCTTACCGCCATTTCTGGCTTTGTATCTTTTGACCTGATCCCTGCCATCATTCTAGACCGGGTGGCCGAATCGACTACATCCATTTTTCCTGGTATCCTATGCCCCCACGCAAGTTTTTACGTTTAGGCCAAGTTGCTCATCGAACCGCATTGCATTTTTTCGGATCATATTCCCATCGTTGATCTGTTTGCCGGGCCAGGCGGCCTTGGCGAGGGATTCTCTTCGATCAAAGATGACCCGTTTAGGATAATTGTATCCGCAGAAATGAATTCTTCTGCGCACAGTACACTTCGTCTGAGGGCGTTCTACCGGATCCTTAAGCGACGAGGAGGGAATGCACTTGATTCCTACTACCGTTTCTGCAACAAGGAGTCGGATTGCCCGTACGATGAAACCAATCACGATGCCTGGATCGAGTCGGGAGAAGAAGCACGGCAGTTGGAGCTGGGAAAGCAGGAAGACAACGAAGCGCTCGACCGACGCATCTCGGCACATGGTCTCGGGCCGGAGAAGCACTGGGTGCTAATCGGCGGCCCGCCATGTCAGGCTTACTCTTTAGTCGGCCGGGCTCGCAATCGAGGTAAGGTTGAATACCGCGCAGAAGATGATCATCGGCATTTTCTGTACAAGGAATATCTGCGAATCATCCAGAAGTATCGCCCAGCGGTATTCGTGATGGAGAACGTGAAGGGAATTCTGACGGCGACCGTCGGTGGGAAAAAGATATTTGAGACGATTCTCGAGGATCTCTCGGACCCAGACAGGGCAATGCACATGCCAGCGACTGGGACTGGATATCGCTTGCATTCGCTGACTTCCGCGACCAGCTATTCGGCCAAGGATGAACCGCGCAAGATCGACGTGCACGATTTCGTTATCAGGTCGGAGCAACACGGAATCCCTCAGGCGCGACATCGCGTGATTGTCATCGGTGTTCGCGACGATATAGGGTTGGGAAGCCCCGAACAGATTGCAAGGGGTGACGAGGTCACGGTCGGGAAAGTTATTGGGCTGCTGCCAGCGCTGAGAAGCCGTTTAAGCAAGGAGCCAGACTCGGACGAGTCGTGGGGGGATGTCGTGGCAAATCACTTCAGTGAAATGGCTCGGGAGCTCAAGGCAAGCCAGGCACAGTCCGGTCTGCAGGCGGTACTCGAAGAGATCTCCGGCGGGATCAAACGTGGGCTGGGCACGGGCAGCAATCAGCTCGACAAGCTGCCTTCCGACAAGGATGATCCAGCACTGCTAGAAGGATGGTATCACGATCCGCGTCTTGGAGTCTGGCTTAACCATGACGCTCGGGGACACATGCGCGCTGACCTCCGACGCTACGCGTATGCGGCGGCATTCGCTTACGAATTCGGCTGGTCACCCAAAGGGCATGGGGAGTTCTCGTTGCAGGGGTTGCGGCCGAATCATGAGAACTGGGAAAGCGGGAAATTTTCGGATCGTTTCCGGGTTCAATTGCGCGGTAGGCCGGCAACGACGGTAACGAGCCATATTTCCAAGGACGGTCATTACTTCATCCATTACGACCCGAAGCAGTGCAGAAGTTTAACGGTCCGTGAAGCCGCAAGGCTACAGACGTTTCCGGACAATTATTTCTTCCAAGGAAACCGGACAGAGCAGTTTCATCAGGTGGGGAACGCCGTGCCTCCGCTTCTTGCGAAGAAGATCGCCGACATTGTCTTGGCCTTGCTGCGCGGCGCCGATGCCGGCACCTTCATCCCGGCGCAACAGGACCTCTGGGCGCAGGACGCTCGGCAGCACGTGCAGGTGTGATCGTCTGCGAACCAGATGGGTTCGCCCGACGTTGATCAACGTGTGGGGCGGGTGCCTGCCGGAGATGGAATGACCTGACTGTACTCGTACAGATTCGCGGGCACTTGCTTGTTCCGGCCAGGCCGGGTCTGCCGACCACCGCGTTTGCCCAAGTGTGGCAGGGGGGCGTCACGGATCCTGTCAAATTCGATGAGGATCACAGCTGGTGCGGGGTATAGCTCTTCAGATCGGCAACGCCGGAGCGCAGCAACTCGCTGCGTATGATCGCATCCGTCGGGTCGCGAAGCCAAATACTGAGCTGCTGGTCTCCTCCTTCCGCATGCACCCATGCGTCCACTCTGTGGGTAAAGCCGCGAGCCTTGTATTGCCTGTCCAGCCGCTCAAGCTTCTTCCGCTCTGCCGCCTGCGCTGCCTTCAGTTCCTTGTCGAATACTTCAATTGCGCACTGCTCACACCTTCCATCGCGGTGTTTCAGGGTAGTGCGCGGATCGAATGCAGGATTTCGGCACCCCCGCATTCTGCACTTGATGATTTCGACGCTGTCTAGCAGCCGAGTAACGTCGGCCTCGGTGGCCCGGTCAAGTCGCAGCTTGCTGTCGATGACGATCGTGCTGCCGCCACCGGCGAGATTGACCGAAATCTGGAACGGAGCGTCATACATCCATACGCAAGGAGATACGGAAGCATTGAGCTTCGCATCAAACGGTGCTTCCCGAGTGCGCACGCAGTTCTTCAGCGGACTGTCCCGACCTTGGCGCCGCGCGTTGTCCTGGAACTGGTTGATCCACTCGTTCTTGTCCATCGATCCGCCTATGAATTGGCCGCAGAACCCGCGCACAACTGCACGGAATGCTTGCTATCAGAGAGGGAATTCTAGCATCGGCGCCACATCCGGTCATGTGAAGATGATTGCGGTCTTCCTTGCTGGTCTGAACCACGACAAATCCAGTCGCCTCTATAGTGGATATTTAATTGAGGACAGTTCGCGATAATCGTCAACAAGTTCGACGACGCAGCTGAGCAACCGGAGAAAAAGGTGAAAGGTAGCGGGCCGGACCAGTTGCTGAAGTGGAAAGGGACATAGCTTACGATAGTCGGCGGAGAGTCTTGGCCGATGGATCCAGATTATCACCTATCGCGGCGTGACTTGCTGTAGGTCCGGCAGTCATTGCTAGAGTCCATTCGCTCTTGAGCCTAGGCTCGGACTGTGTTTCACGTCCGTCCGGGACAGCACTTAACCAAGGCTTACCTCCTGAATCGCTTTTGTGTCGACTTAATCGAGCTTTACATGGTCTATCCCAAATACAGGCCTGCAAAGTCCCCAAGTCGGTTCGATTCCGTTACTTGACTCCAGAGTGTACCGCTCAAGCCTTTTCAGGACCCATTTTTCACTGGGGCAGACAATATCGCCTCGACCCAGCGCTTCAGCCACAGAGCGGCGGTTGATACCCACGCAATTGCACGGCGGCCAACGGCCGGATCCTGACGCCGCACCGGTGCGACGAGATGATGGCCGCCAGTGCCGACAAGACCTCGCGCCCAATCCCGTGGTCACCGTCATCGACGCGCGGCGACACGTGATGCAACGCGCTGAGAATG
>Ga0308157_10007032_pt1 | contig 13235 bp, 11 predicted proteins | sample PhyBR1_FD_201035 | JGI IMG/M metagenome (GOLD analysis project Ga0308157, IMG submission 201035) | Phyllosphere microbial communities from UC Gill Tract Community Farm, Albany, California, United States - DLSLB.R1 | ecosystem: Host-associated > Plants > Phyllosphere > Unclassified | place: USA...
GCCGTTTTTCGCAAGCAGATCATCAATGGCCACGAAAGCCTGAATATTCTCTGCAATATGCGCAAGCTGGCGATAGGACTTGCCGTTGCGCAATGGCGGATCGTAGGGCATCGCGGGCGCATTCATCAGCACTTCTATGCCATGCGCGCTGTCGATAATCTCATATTTACGCGGTGAAGCATCGCCCTGCAAATAGCGGCGCGTGGCCCCTGCCCGGTCGTTGTTGTCTAAGAAAGTGCGGATTTTCAGCGTGCGCTCAAGACGCGAAATCGCAGCGTCTGTCCCGCTAATTGCGATGCGCCGCCCTGCCCCTTCATGGGTTAATGTGACGGCAAAGCTCGGCTCCGGTAAAAAGCCCTCTGCCTGCTCCGGCCATTCGGACAGCACAACACCATCTTCGAGAAACTCAACAAGTCCCAGCTCATCCAGCTCTTCGCCATGCGAAATCCGGTAAAGATCAGCGTGAGCGACGGGCAAGCGCAGCGCCTCATAGCTTTGCACCAGCGTGAATGTCGGGCTTGGCACTTCCAGTCCTTCATCATCGGCAATCGCGCGAATGACGGCGCGTGCAAGCGAGGATTTACCGGCGCCAAGATCGCCCGAAAGGGTGACGAGGTCGCCTTTGACCAGCGCCAAGGCAAAATCTTCGCCAAAACGTTTGGTCGCAGCCTCATCGGGCAGGAACAATTCAAGATGGGTTATCGGGCTACTGATTGGGGTGCTCATAAAGCCCCATTTACCTTATTCGGCGGCAACACGGAAGCTGCGCGCTTCAGATGGGAAGCGACAAATTACTGTCGTACCGATATCAGCCCCAGTTTCAATTTCCACACGCCCGCCATGCAGTTCGACAAAGCTCTTCACGATGGAAAGGCCAAGCCCCACGCCGCGTCTGCGACCGCCATTCTGATAGGCTTGGAAACGCTTGAACACCGTATCAAGCACATCGCCCGGCATGCCCGGACCGTCATCATGCACGGCAAACAGAATGTCCGTGCCATCTCGCACAACTTGCAGCGAAACGGTCGAGCCTTCCGGCGCGTAATTGGAAGCGTTCGACAGGAGATTGAACAGCACCTGACGCACGCGATTGGCATCAGCTCGGAACAGTTCCACGTCGTCAGCGATTTCGATATTGAGCGCAATGTCATGCTCTTGCAGACGCTCACTCACGCGCTTTGCCGCGGCCGAAATCTCGTCCATCACAGCAACATCATCAATATCAAGCTGCATGATACCAGCATCGACCGTTGCAAGATCGAGAATATCGTTGACGATAGTCAGGAGCACGGCAGATGACGTGCCAATATGATCGAGATATTCGAGCTGGCGCTCATTGAGCGAACCAAAGGCAGGTGTTTGCAGCAATTCGGTAAAGCCGATGATATTGGTCAGCGGCGAGCGAAGCTCGTAGGAAACGTGCTGCACGAAGTCGTTCTTGATCTGATCGGCAAGCGAGAGCGCTTCGTTCTTTTCCTTAAGCGCACGCTCAACGCGCACCGTATCGCTGACATCGATGAAGGTCAGCATCGTCTGCCCCTTTGGCAGCGGCACTACGGCATAGGAAAGGATGATGCCATCATCCAGTTCCACCTGCCCCATGCGCCCGTTGCGCTCGTCGAGGAAACCGGTGACTGCGGAAACAAAATCATCCCAAAGACCGTTTCCGCCGCGCTGACCGCAAAGCTTGGAAATGGTTGAGATATGCGTGCCTTCAACGGTAATGGCTGCAGGAAGCGACCAGAGTTCAGCAAAGGACGGGTTGGACAAACGCAAACGACCGTCAGAACCGAACACAGCGACTGCTTCGCCGAGGTGGTCGAGCGTTTCGCCCTGTACCTTGATCAGCGTGTTGTAACGGCCTTCAAGCTCGAATTTCTCGGTCATGTTCTCGAAGAACCACGTCACGCCACCTTGCGGATGCGGATTTGCAACGACACGCAAGATACGGGTATCGGGTAGATGCCACATATGCTCTTCCGGCTCGACAGCGCGATAGGCGGCGAGAAGCGAATCCTTCCATTTGCGCCATTCCGGCTGCTCAGGAAGCTTGCCTTCCGAGCGAAGACGATCAAACAGCAGCGTGTTGCTTGGATGCGTTTCAAGCCAGGCCGTGTCGAGCGACCAGAGCGAGACAAAAGCCTGATTGAAGAATTGCAGCTTCATGTCGGGATCGAAAATCGCCACAGCGGTTGAAAGCTGGTCGAGCGTCTCGGCATGGCTTTTCAGGGTGCGGCTCAGTTCTTCGCGTATCTGTTCAACTTCGCTCAAATCAAAGCCAAGCCCAGCAGAACCAGCTTCTGCACTCACATCGGTCACATCGAATACGCGGCGGTCGCCACGTATAACGGCGGGAAGTTTTTCATAGAGATCAGGCTCGGCGAACCGATCACGCTCGAGGCGCTGGCGCGCCTGCGCGCCAAAGAGTTCACGACGCTCAGATGTGGCCTGTGTGCCGTCCACTGCATCCACAGCACGCGCATAGGCAGCATTGACCCATTCCATGCGACCATCTGCGCCGCGCAGCCACACCGGCTGCTCAAGACGATCAAGCAGGTGGCGAAGAAGTGCGAGCTTTTCAGACAATTCGCGGTTCTGTGCCTGAAGCGCTGCGCGCTCTGCCTGCACGCCCTGAAGACCCAAGAAACGCACAATGGCAAAACTTCCAGAGGTGCGGCCATAGACGTCGAGCAAAGTGCCATTGCTGGTTTCAACAGTCAGATCAAAAGCATGGGCCTGTTCGCGCAAGGCGGAAACCGCACGCTCAAGTTCGGTCACGGATTGCGGGCGCAACCAGCGGCCAAAAGCGAGGAAGTGTGAACGATCCTGCGGCGCGCCACTATCAAATGGCAGTTGGCCGACAACATCAGCGCGCGCGCCATTTGCGTCCCAGACAATGGCGCGCTGGTCTTTGAGATTAAGCAGTGCTTCACTGCGTTGCGCAGCCAGATTCATATCTGATAGGCGCGACCGTAGCTCATTGTTTTCCTGTGCGGTTTTCGAGCGATCGCGAATAAGCCAGCCAGCCGAGAGAAGGGCTGCACCCAAAGCGCCCAGAAAAATCGAAAACTGGATGACTTCAAAAGCACCCACGCTGCCACCAAACGGCAGAGCAATACGCGTTGCGTTTTCAGCGCCTTGTGCAAAAGCTGGAACAGCCGCAACCAATGCGGCAAAAGAGACTGAAGCCTTGAGAACAACCCATTTCAAAGGACGAAAGCCAAGCGAAAGCGATGCTTTCAGGTGCTTGCCTGCGCTGATTGCAGATTTACTCTGCAAACTCCCCGTTGAGCCAACTTCTGGCATATGTTCCGTGTCTCCGCCGCCCGACTGCCGATCCTTAAAAAGGTGCTGCCGTATTTCAAAAAACGTCATTCTGTCTGTCTCGCATCGCCAAATGCAAAGAGCCAGACATGTTTCGCGGTTGAATACGCCATCCGCCTTTCACCCCAATTGGCAAAAAACGCTGAACGCAAACACCCGTCAAAACACATTGATTCGTCTTCACAATACCCTTCCGGGGATTCCGCGTGAAGCGTGTTACGCGCAAAAATAAAGGCCGGGCAGTGTTAAACTGTCCGGCCTACAAGATGTAGCAGTATGGTTAACAGATAATTAATACCTGTAGTGTTCTGACTTGAACGGACCCTGTGGCGTTACGCCAATATAAGCGGCCTGTTCATCCGAAAGCACTGTCAATTTCGCGCCGAGCTTGTCGAGATGCAGACGGGCGACCTTTTCATCAAGGTGTTTTGGCAGAACATAGACTTCGTTCTTATACGCGTCAGTACGCGTGAAGAGCTCGATCTGACCCAGAACCTGATTGGTAAATGAAGCCGACATCACGAAGCTTGGATGACCCGTTGCATTGCCGAGATTGAGTAGGCGACCTTCCGACAGAAGGATGATGCGCTTGCCATCCGGGAATTCAACCAGATCAACCTGTGGCTTCACATTGGTCCATTTCAGGTTACGCAGTCCTGCGACCTGAATTTCATTGTCGAAGTGACCGATATTGCCAACAATCGCCATATCTTTCAGCTTGCGCATATGATCAAGCGTGATGACGTCTTTGTTGCCGGTTGTCGAAATCACGATATCAGCAGTCGAAGCCGCATCATCCAGGGTTACGACTTCAAAGCCATCCATTGCAGCCTGAAGCGCGCAGATCGGATCAACTTCCGTAACCTTCACGCGGGCACCAGCACCAGCGAGCGATGCAGCCGAGCCTTTACCGACGTCACCGTAGCCGCAAACGACAGCAACCTTGCCAGCCATCATCACGTCTGTGCCGCGACGGATGCCGTCGACCAGCGATTCCTTACAACCATACTTGTTGTCGAATTTCGACTTGGTGACACTGTCATTGACGTTGATTGCCGGGAAGGGCAGGAGGCCCTTCTTCTGCAACTGATAAAGACGATTGACGCCCGTGGTGGTTTCTTCGGTCACACCCTTGATCGCATCGCGCTGACGCGTGAAGAAACCAGGCGTTTCAGCCATACGCTTCTTGATCTGTGCGAACAGAACTTCTTCTTCTTCACTTTCGGGCTTGGAAAGAACGTCTTCACCAGCCTCAGCGCGCGCACCGATCAGGATATACATGGTGGCATCGCCACCATCATCGAGGATCATGTTGGATGGCTCACCATCCGACCACTGGAAAATCTGATCGGTGTAAGTCCAGTATTCCTCAAGGGTTTCGCCCTTAATGGCGAAAACTGGCGTGCCAGTTGCAGCGATTGCGGCTGCTGCGTGATCCTGCGTCGAGAAAATATTGCAGGACGCCCAACGCACATCTGCACCAAGAACCTTCAAGGTTTCGATCAGCACGGCAGTCTGGATTGTCATATGCAAGGAACCGGAAATGCGTGCGCCCTTGAGCGGCTGCGATTTGCCGAACTCTTCGCGCGCGGCCATCAGGCCCGGCATTTCGGTTTCAGCAATATCGAGTTCTTTGCGGCCCCAATCGGCGAGGCTAAGATCCTTGACGACGAAATCCTGACTTGCGGTCATCATCTGCTCCAATCAAATTGATTTTGAAGCCCCGAAATAAAAAATATCGGAGGAGGGGCTTCGACTGGCCATTTGATTAGCAGATCACTCGCGTCAGCACAACATCACATAAAGAGTTCTTTATGTGTGCATATCAACTTAGCGATATTTTTGAATATCAGGCTTCTTCGCCAAACTTGTCAGCAATAAGGGTCTGAAGCCCATTAAGCACCGCATCGGCCTGTTCGCCCGATGCGCGCACTTCGATGCAGCAGCCCGGTGAGGCCGCCAGCATCATCAAGCCCATGATCGACGTTCCGCCCACCGTCATGCCGTCCTTGCTGACGCGGACATGGGCATCAAAGCTGTCCACAAGCTGCACGAATTTGGCAGATGCACGCGCATGCAGACCACGCTTATTAACGATCTCGAAGGAGCGGGAGAGAGCGCTATCGGCATCATATTCGCCAGTAACAACCACTGTGGGATGCATGAATTACTTTCCTGTCAGGACCTGGCTTGCAACATTGATATATTTGCGTCCTGCATCCTGCGCTTCGCGCAACGCTGTCTTGATGTCGCCGCCAATGCGAACGCTGGAGAGCTTGATCAGCATCGGCAGGTTCACGCCTGCGATCACCTCGATCTTGCCTTCTTCCATCACCGAAATTGCGAGATTGGACGGAGTTCCACCAAACATATCGGTCAGAACGATAACACCTCTGCCGCTATCGGCGCGGTCCACCGCATCCACGATATCGCGGCGGCGCTGTTCCATGTCATCTTCGGCACCGATACAAACGGTCTCGAAATTGTCTTGCGGGCCAACCACATGCACGACAGCATGGAGAAACTCTTCGGCCAGCCTTCCGTGCGTAACAAGCACGAGTCCGATCATACTTTAAAAGCTCCTGTCGCGTGCCCGCCGCTTCACCCCTTCAAAGGCGCAGATGACACAAAAATCGCCGGAACTCAGCCGACGAGTTGTGCATCTTGGCATTGCAAATCTTGATAGCAAGTGAAAAATTTCACATTTGCCTTGAAAAAAGCAAAATGCCGCAGTGTTGGGCATTTCTTTCAGCGAAGCGCTTATGGCCAGGGTTTGTAAAAGAGACTTGCCTCGATAGCACGCGAAAGCGCGTTAGAATCGCCGTTTGACGAGAGTGCAGGCAACAACAGACGCGGAATTTCGATGCCTTCAAATTGCCAATTCTCGCCGCTTGGATGGCGTTCAGCCTCTTCACGACCGACAAGAATGACGACAAGATCGAGTGGCGCCTGTTTCACATAAGCAACAGTGAAAAGACCCGCGCCACGAATTTCAACGCCGCCGGCGAGAGAATCGGGAACGCTGGCTATCAGCTTGCCACCTTCCACATGCAGCAAAGTGCGATCGTCAGAGACAAGTGAAGCCGCTTCACCACGCGCGATAGCTCGCTCAATCAGTGTCAGTGCGGTCTCTGTTTTGCCCGCGCCCGATTTTCCCATCAGCATAACGCCACAACCGCGTATTTGCACCGTCGTTGCGTGAAGACCACTTTTCTGTTCTTCCGGCGTCATGTCAGGTCACGTAATAGCTGGCAGATCAACGGTGAAGCGTGCGCCCAGCATATGATCAGGCTCATTGGCATCGATGATATTTTCAGCACTCAACGTGCCACCATGCGCTTCGATAATCTGGCGGCTGATTGAAAGACCAAGCCCAGAATTTTGTCCGAACGCTTCAGAGGCCGGACGATCCGTATAAAAACGCTCGAAAATCCGTTCGATATTCTCAATTGGAATGCCGGGGCCGTTATCTTCAACGAGAACACGCAAGCGACTGCCTTCACCGCTCAGTGTAACGACAATGCGGCCCCTATCCTCGGGAACAAAAGACCGCGCATTTTCGATCAGATTGCTAATAACCTGACCGAGACGAAGATCATGTCCCGCAACGAAGAAGCCCTTCTTGCCGGAAGGCAACTTGCCCGTATTGAAAACAATCTCGGTGCCAACCTTGTTGCGACGGACTTCGCGCGCTGCAAGAACCAGATTATTCAGCAGCGTCTTCATATCCACGCGGTCGGAATGTTCGCGCGCCAATTCTGCATCAAGGCGCGATGCATCCGAAATATCAGTGATCAGACGATCAAGACGGCGCACATCATGCTGAATGACATCAAGCAAGCGATTGCGGGAATTCTCATTTTTTGCAAGCGGCAGTGTTTCAACGGCACTGCGCAAAGAAGTGAGCGGGTTTTTCAACTCATGGCTCACATCGGCAGCGAAGCTCTCAATCGCCTCAATACGCGTATAAAGCGCGTCAGTCATCGCGCGGATGGACGTTGACAAATGGCCTACTTCATCCTGACGCTCCGAGAAATCCGGAATTTCCTCGCGGCTTTTAACGCCAAGGCGCACACGGTCCGCTGCGGCAGCGAGTTTTCGCAACGGACTTGCAATGGTCGAAGCCAGAAACAGCGACAAGATAACCATCACCGCCGCAACAACGCCGAACACCCGGAAAACCGCCATACGTTCGCCCTGAACGATCTTGTCGATGTCGTCGCCTTCAGTTGAAAGCAGCAGCACACCCAAAATCGCACGCGATTGCTGAATGGGGACGGCAACGGAAACCACCAACTCACCTTGCTGGTTGCGGCGCTGCGCAGTCTGCGGCGATCCGCTCAATGCGCGAACGATTTCCTGATAGGCAAGACCATTACCGCCCGGCTGTTCCTGATAAAGTGGCAGACCACCACCGTAAAAGAGACGCGAGAACCACATGGTAAAGCGTTCCCACGTGCTCGGTGCGTCTTCTTCAATAGCTGGCAGATCATAACGGAATACAGGACCGCCGGAAGCAAATGCTGGCGCATAGAGCGAGCGGGAATCCAGCAGCAGATTGGCGTAATGATCGTAAATACGAGCGCGCGTACTGGTTGGCGAAATCAACTGACGCAGCAGGGGTGAAACTTTTTCCGGATTGATCGGAAATTCCCAATTGTCTGGAGAGTCGGGCGAGGGGGTAATGCTTTGCCCTGCCTGAAGCTCCAACAGCTTTTCGGGATCGATCATCAGCGAGTTGGTATCGACTGTCGCTGACGCCGAAATTGCAGCGGCAATGATTTTGCCCTGCGTCAGCAGACTTTCAATCTTGGCATCGATCAGCCCCTCACGGAACTGGTTCATATAAAGAATGCCGGAAACCAGAACGCCAAGTGCCGCGATATTCAGAAACAGAATGCGTCGTGTCAGGCTTGAGAACAGGAACTGACCCAGAAACCGGCTGAAAGGCGCAAAAAGACGACGCAGAAACAGCGAGCGTTGCCGCCGTGCCCTGCGTTCTCTCATCGTCATTGCGCTATCTTTGCGTGTTTCGGCGACCATGTCGCTGCAATCTTGCCTTCTTAAACAATCGCCAGACTGAAAATGTCTGGCGATTTAATCTCTATATCACGCTTCGCGGAAACGATAACCAACGCCGTAAAGCGTTTCGATCATTTCGAAATCATCGTCCGTCGACTTGAACTTCTTGCGCAGACGCTTGATGTGGCTGTCGATGGTGCGGTCGTCAACATAGACCTGTTCATCATAAGCGGCATCCATCAGCGCATCACGGCTTTTCACAACGCCGGGACGTTGAGCAAGCGAATGCAGGATAAGGAATTCAGTCACGGTGAGCGTTACAGGTTCGCCCTTCCATGTGCAGGTGTGGCGTTCTTGATCCATGACAAGCTGGCCGCGCTCAAGCGACTTTGCCTGCTGTCCGGTTGGCTTTGCGGTGCCGTCGCGCGCTGCGACGCGGAACAGCCTTTACACGCTCGACCAGAAGACGCTGCGAGAATGGCTTGGTGATGAAATCATCTGCGCCCATCTTGAGGCCGAACAATTCATCGATCTCGTCGTCCTTGGAGGTCAGGAAGATGACCGGAAGGTCGGACTTCTGGCGCAGACGGCGCAGCAGTTCCATCCCATCCATACGCGGCATCTTAATATCGAAGATCGCGAGGTTCGGTGGGCGGGTCATCAAGCCGTCCAAAGCAGAAGCCCCATCGGTATAGGTCTCGACGCGATAACCTTCCGACTCCAGAGCAATGGAAACGGAGGTCAGAATATTGCGGTCATCGTCGACCAGCGCAATTGTCTGCGTTGCCGAAGCTTCCTTCATGCGAACCTTCTCCTTTGTTAACCGCCCCGTTACAGCAGCGGTGCAAATCACCAAACGCCGGTAAGCGCGTTGATCTTATTACAATCCTGCCGCTTGTGCAGTACAAATTAGGTACAAAATGTGGCAACGGCTTAACTTCCCGGCAAGACCGCTGATAGGCTTTTTTTCGCGATGGTTAGCGGAGTGGTTAACACAATCGAGAACAGTTCCAGACTGTGGATAGCCAACATAACATCTGAATTAAACGATTTAAAAAAAATTCAAGATTTTTAAATCGATTAAATATTTGATTTAATTTAATTAATCTGTTTCTGACTGCCATCCCGTTTAAAAAAGACCGGGGCCAACCAAATTTTGAACCATATGGCGGAGAGACCATGAAAGAGATCGGCATCCATAATACTGCCGCTTCCATTTCCACTTCAGGATTGAAGGAACTGTCCGCAGTCTTTTATAATTTTGGACCGGCCCGGCTCTATGAAGAGACCATCCGTCGCGGTGAAGCAGAGCTTTCGGCACAGGGCGCGCTTGTTGCACGCACAGGCCAACACACTGGTCGCTCACCAAAAGACAAGTTCGTTGTGCGCGATGCAAACACCGAAGATCAGGTCTGGTGGGACAACAACAAACCAATGACACCGGAGGCTTTCGAGCTTCTCTATGCCGATTTCATTGACCATGCGAAGGGCAAGGAGCTTTTCGTACAGGATCTGATCGGCGGCGCAGATGAAGACAACAAGATCAATGCGCGTGTTGTGACTGAATATGCATGGCATTCGCTGTTCATCCGTAACCTGCTGATCCGCCCGGAAGAAGCGGCGCTTGCTTCTTACGTGCCTGAAATGACCATTATCGATCTGCCTTCCTTCAAGGCCGATCCTGCACGCTATGGCGTACGCACCGAAACAGTGATCGCGGTTGATCTCACCCGCAAGATCGTGCTGATCGGCGGCACGTCCTATGCCGGTGAAATGAAGAAGTCGGTCTTCACCGCGCTTAACTATCTTCTGCCTGCCAAGGGCGTCATGCCAATGCATTGCTCTGCCAATGAAGGCCCGAACGGCGATACGGCTGTCTTCTTCGGCCTGTCCGGCACCGGCAAGACCACGCTTTCGGCTGACCCGACCCGCACGCTGATCGGTGATGATGAGCATGGCTGGGGCGAACATGGCGTCTTCAATTTCGAAGGCGGCTGCTATGCCAAGACCATTCGTTTGTCCGCGGAAGCAGAGCCCGAAATCTACGCAACCACGCAGCGCTTCGGCACTGTGCTGGAAAATGTTGTGCTAGACGCAAACCGCCAGCCGGACTTCGATGACGTTTCGCTCACTGAAAACACACGCTGCGCTTATCCGCTCGACTTCATCCCGAATGCATCCGCATCGGGCAAGGGCAGCCAGCCAAAGAACATCATCATGCTCACCGCTGATGCTTTCGGCGTTATGCCTCCGATTGCCAAGCTCACGCCTGCGCAGGCCATGTATCACTTCCTGTCAGGCTACACCGCCAAGGTTGCTGGCACCGAAAAAGGCGTGACCGAGCCGGAAGCGACATTCTCGACCTGCTTTGGTGCGCCATTCATGCCGCGTCATCCATCGGAATACGGCAATCTACTGCGCAAGCTGATTGCTGAGCACAAAGTCGATTGCTGGCTGGTCAACACCGGTTGGACCGGCGGCGCTTATGGCACCGGCAAGCGTATGCCGATCAAAGCCACCCGTGCACTTCTCGCGGCAGCACTTGATGGTTCGCTTAACGATGCCGAATTCCGAACTGATCCGAATTTCGGTTTTGCCGTTCCGGTTGCAGTGCCAGGCGTGGATACAGCCATTCTCGATCCGCGTTCGACATGGGCTGACAAGACTGCTTACGACGCACAGGCGCAAAAGCTGGTTGATATGTTCGTGACAAATTTCGAGAAATTCGAAAGCCATGTCGATCATGATGTGCGCGATGCAGCACCAGCAACGCAGATTGCGGCCGAATAAGCAAAAATGAAATCCTGAGGAGGAGGGGAAGCCCGGCTGAAAGGCCGGGTTTTTCTTTTTTGCAATGGATAGAGCGTGTCGCGCTTGATCGTATCCACCTCGCTCGCTCTATCCATTTGTTTTTGTGCATGTCTTTATCCCAAAACCGGTTCCCACTTTTGGGAGACATGCGTTAGAAAGCGGTGTATCACTCATCCTTATGGAAGAAAGCCGCACCATCATCCGCATCACAAACCGCCTGACGATCCACGAGGATCATCTTGAGGAGAGCTTTATACGCTCGTCTGGTCCCGGTGGTCAGAACGTCAACAAGGTTTCGACCGCCGTGCAGCTGCGTTTTCATGCAAGCCAGTCCGGTCTGCCGGAAGATGTGCTTTCCCGTCTCTTCAAGCTTGCAGGTCAGCGCGGCACCAAGGATGGCGATGTGCTGATTGAAGCCAATCGCTTTCGCACGCAGGAGCGCAATCGAGAGGATGCGCGCGAGCGGATGATTGCTTTGATCCAGGAAGCGGCAGTTCCGCCGCCGCCGCCACGCAGAAAGACCAAGCCGACAAAAGGCTCGGTTGAACGCCGCCTCAAGGCCAAGTCAGGCCGCTCGGACATTAAAAAAGGCCGCGGCAAGGTTTCTTACGATTAAAATTACAGACTTTGGGAACAGACAACATGACTATCAATTATCACGAGCTTGAAACCAGCCATGGCCGCATTGCGGTGCGTGAAAGTTCAGGCGACGGCGCGCCGCTGCTGATGATCCATGGCAATTCAAGTTCGGGCGCAATTTTTGCGCCACAGCTCGAAGGCGAGATCGGCAAGAAATGGCGGGTGATAGCGCCTGATCTTCCGGGCCATGGCAAATCTTCCGATGCGATTGATCCCGATCGCAGCTATTCGATGGAAGGCTATGCGGATGCAATGACGGAAGTCATGCAGCAGCTCGGGATTGCCGATGCTGTCGTTTTCGGCTGGTCGCTCGGTGGCCATATCGGTATCGAGATGATTGCCCGTTATCCTGAAATGCGTGGCCTTATGATTACCGGAACTCCACCCGTGGCGCGCGAGGAAGTGGGGCAGGGGTTCAAGAGCGGACCCGACATGGCGCTTGCCGGACAGGAAGTCTTCTCTGAACGCGACGTGGATTCTTACGCACGCAGCACCTGTGGCGAACCATTCGAAGCATCGCTTCTCGATATTGTTGCCCGCACCGACGGACGCGCCCGCCGCATCATGTTTGAAAAATTTGGTTCTGGCACCGGTGGCAACCAGCGCGACATCGTCGCTCAAGCAAAGCTTCCCATTGCTGTTGTCAATGGACGCGATGAACCTTTCGTCGAACTCGACTTCGTCTCTAAGGTAAAATTCGGTAATCTTTGGGATGGCAAAACCCACGTTATCGACAATGCTGGACATGCGCCATTCCGCGAAACGCCAGCGGAATTTGATGCCTATCTTGCTCGATTCATCGAGAGTTGCACAAAATAACTTTTCCAATTCAAACGGCATCGATTGATGCCGTTTGATGGCTTCCCACATCCGCTCCGCGCCCTAACTTGATCTTCAGGATTGTGAAAGGGCAAAATCATGGGCATGACTGTTGCGGATCTTCTGGCTCAAACCTTAGCCGAAGCCGGTGTTAAGCGTATCTGGGGTGTTACGGGCGATAGCCTCAACGGGCTGAATGACAGCCTCAGACGGCTTGGCAAGATCGACTGGATGCATGTGCGGCATGAGGAAACCGCGGCATTCGCTGCGGGTGCCGAAGCCGCCATTACCGGCGAACTGGCCGTTTGTGCTGGCAGCTGTGGCCCTGGCAATCTGCACCTCATCAACGGTCTTTTTGATTGTCATCGCAACCGCGAACCTGTGCTGGCGATTGCAGCCCATATTCCGTCATCCGAAATCGGCCTCGACTATTTTCAGGAAACCCATCCGCAGGAACTGTTCCGCGAATGCAGCCATTTTGTTGAGCTGGTTTCCAACCCTGCACAAATGCCGGAAGTGCTGAACCGCGCCATGCGCGCGGCCATCGGCAAGCGCGGCGTGGCTGTGATCGTCATTCCGGGTGACGTTGCGCTCAAGCAGGCACCTGAAGGTGCAAAGCA
>Ga0308157_10007037_pt1 | contig 13229 bp, 10 predicted proteins | sample PhyBR1_FD_201035 | JGI IMG/M metagenome (GOLD analysis project Ga0308157, IMG submission 201035) | Phyllosphere microbial communities from UC Gill Tract Community Farm, Albany, California, United States - DLSLB.R1 | ecosystem: Host-associated > Plants > Phyllosphere > Unclassified | place: USA...
AGGGTCGTTAAAGGGCAGGGACGTATTATGCACACGAATGCCGGGGGCCTGCCCGCAGATCGCAATGCGCGCAGTATCCGAAATGATGCAGACCGGATTTGGCTCATTGGGCAAAGACGGCAGAAACTGAGGCGTGTCACGGCAAATCCGACATGCCCGGATCGCGTGCCTCAGCTCGTCCAGATTTTCCATTGTTTCAATTCTGCTCCAGATCAGAATGAATTCAGAAGGATAAAGACTTTCGACCTGATATAATCGCGCAACTGGCTGATTACATCGGCTAACGGCACTTCATGCCCTGTTTCGGCCTCTTCAGACGATTTTTGATGCTCCTTGCGCCATTGCTGGGGCACCTGAAAGCTTCCCGCCCATATGCCGCGCTTGTCGCGCCGGGCGGTTGCTTCTTCGCTGCGATAATCTCCGTAGGATACAGCCCAGCCTTGTTCCACCATCCATCGGTTGAGATCACTCTCGCCGAGTGCGCATCGACCAAGATCGCGGCCATATTTATCGATGCCTTCTTTCTCGCAACGAATCGCGGCGCCTTTGATTCTGGCTTGCAGCGCATTACGGGCATCTCTGCCACAAAGGTAATCACGACCAGCGCGTTGACAACTTTGCCCCATCTCCGGCGCGTCTATGCCTAACAGTCGGATATGAACCTTGTTTAGAATGACTGTGTCACCATCAATTACATAGACGGTGCCTGATAATGATTCTTTTGGCTGGCGATTAACTGGCAGCGATACAATGATTGCTAGAAGCGTGAAAAAGATGAGTAAAGTTAAGAGGATACTGCGGAAGGCTCCACCTCTTCTTCGCGTTCTTGGATGATAAGATCGCCTGTAATAGCGTCGCCTGTTGGTCATTTCCGATGCCCCCGATCAGGAGCAGCATTATATATTAATCAGAAGCTCTGCGGAATTGATCAGCTTTCAGACGATCGGGAACCCGCAATTTTTTGGGATAATAACAGACGGTTTTGTGTTGATTCAGCAACAGTCTTTATCATTGCTTTCAGCTAGAAAGATGCGAGTGCATTTTGCCTATTTCCCGCCACAAAGGGGCGTCACCGCTAGGGAAAGGCGAAAGCTGATAACGACTTCGGAAAACTTTGGTTCCCTCAGGACAGGAAAAAATGAAGAAAGACGCATTGTTTTACAACGATCCGTTTTCAGGCAGCAAAAACACTGCCCCGTCTTCCTTTTGTCCTTTTGGTAAAGTTCGAGCTTTTTTCGGTCAAAATCGGGTCGCAGTGTTGACGAAAAGACAATGCACTCTGTCACTTATGTCATCAACTTCCAACAATTATGAAAGACCCGCGTTGTGATGCGTATCCGCAGTTTTTCATATCCTCTGATTGCTGCAGCGCTTGGCCTAGCCATCGTGTGCAGCAGCGCTCAGGCCTTTGATCTTAATGATGACTCTGAAAAATCACGTAGCCCGTTCGAGCTCTTCAAGTTTGGTTTCTCTGCTTATAAAAGCGGCCACAAAGATGAAGCTATCAAAGCGCTGCGTTATGCTGCTGAGCGCGGTCATCAGGGTGCGAAGTGGAAGCTGGCCCGTATGTATGCCGATGGCGACGGCGTGACAGAGAATGACTACGAAGCCTATCAGATTTTCGAAAAGATCGTCCGTGACGGTGCAGAGCCCGGTTCCGAGAACGAACCCTATGTCGCTGATGCGCTGGTTGCGCTTGCAGGCTATGTGAAGCGTGGCATTCCCGGCTCTCCTGTAAACTCTGATCCAAAGTTTGCGCGCAATCTCTATGTGCAAGCCGCATCGAATTTTGGCGATCCGGCAGCCCAGTATGAACTTGGCAAGATGCTTCTTGATGGCGAAGGCGGTGAACGCAACTCAATGCAGGCCGCACGCTGGTTCCAGCTTGCCGCCAAGAAGGGCAACGCCAGCGCTCAGGCAATGCTTGGCAATATGCTGTTTCAGGCCGGAAAGACCGTTCGTGGCCTTGCCATGCTCACCGCAGCTTTTGAACGTTGCCCGACAGAAGATTGCATCTGGATTCGCGACATGCAGGAACAGGCCTTCTCTATCGCGGGTGAAGCAGATCGCCGCAATGCAATCGCGCTTTCGAGTAATTACGCTACAAACAGCGATTAAAGCGCATCCCGAAAAGTGTGAAACGGTTTTTGGATAAGATGCGCGTTAAATAAAGCGCATCCCGAAAAGTGTGAAGTGGTTTTCAGATAAGACGCGCGTTAAAATATATGATTAGACCGCCAATGTTACCGTAACCGGAACGTGATCTGACGGTTTTTCCCACGCTCTGACGTGTTTTTCGATGTCTGTTGCAACGAAATGGTTGGCCGCTTCTGGTGATAGCATCAGATGATCGATGCGAATGCCATTGTTCTTAGGCCATGCTCCGGCCTGATAATCCCAGAAAGTATAAACGCCGACATCGTCGGTTGCCGCACGCACGGCTTCGGTAAAGCCCATGTTTTCAAGTCTGCGCAGCGCCTGACGCGATTGCGGTTGAAACAACGCATCGCCCAGCCATTGCTGTGGGTTTTTTGCGTCGTAGGGTTCAGGGATGACATTGTAATCGCCTGCAAGAACCAGAGGCTCTTCCAGTTCAAGCCTTTGCTTCGCCCATGTTTCCAAGCGCTGCATCCATGAAAGCTTATATGGAAATTTTTCGGTATCGATTGGATTGCCGTTTGGCAAATACAACGACACGACACGAAGAACACCCTTATCAGTTGAGAACACAGCTTCAATGAAGCGGGCCTGTTCATCGCTGTCATCACCGGGAAGACCGCGATTGACTTCGTCAGGCGATTTCTTGGAAAGAATCGCGACGCCGTTGAAGCCTTTCTGGCCATGAGTCTCGACATGATAGCCAAGCGTTTCGATCTCGAGCCGCGGAAACAGATCGTCCACCGACTTAATTTCCTGAAGGCAGGCGATGTCGGGCGATGATTCCTTCAGCCAATGCTGGAGGTTTTCGATACGCGCCTTGACGCCATTAATGTTCCATGTCGCGATTTTCATGTTCAAATGATTAGGCGTAAGACGCCGCAAGGGCAAGCGTTGCCCGCTCTCCATCACAGAATTTCCGCTTATTCAGATAATTATCGAATAGCCATTTGTATTGTGGCTTTTGCGTTCCTATCTCCCGATTAGAGTAGCCAAATTAGGAGATTTGAATGTTTGACGCCAAAAAGCTTCTTGATCAGTTTCTGGGATCGCAAATTCCGGGCATGTCCGGGAGCGTTCGCGACAAGGCAGGGCAGGCGACTGGTCTCGCCAAGAAAAATCCTTTGGCTACTGGCGCAATTGCTGCCGCCATCCTTGGCACAAAGACCGGACGTAAGCTGGCTGGCAATGTCGCAGCCGCAGGCGGTATCGCTGCAATCGCTGGTCTCGGCTATCTCGCTTATAAGAATTACAAATCCGGTCAGTCCCCGCAGGCTGCCGAGCAGCCGGTAACAAAAGAACCGGAATTGCTTCCACCGCCACCTGTCGATTCTCCGTTTCACCCGCAATCACCCGCCATGAGCAATAGTTTTGCGCTCACACTCGTTCAGGCTATGATCGCTGCTGCAAAAGCTGACGGTCATATCGATGCGAGCGAACGCGCGCATATCATGGAAAAGGTGCAGATTTCCGGGCTTGATGAAGAAGCAGAAGCTTTTTTCGAGAAGGAACTGGCTGATCCTATCGATATTGATGCGCTGGTTGCAGCTGCTCAGACAGAAGAGCAGAAAGTTGAGCTATATACTGCTTCGCGCCTGACCATCGATCCTGATAGCCGCGCAGAGCGTGGTTATCTCGATATGCTGGCCGGACGCCTTGGTTTGCCGGATGCGCTGGTCGATCATATTGATGCGACGGTTTCGTCCGTCAAAGCCTGACAGAATAAATAGATAGAGCGGTTTCAGTTAAACTGAAACCGCTCTCATCAGCTGTTTTCGTTTTAGATCATAGGTTTGATCAGATAGCGAAGCTTGTGCCGCAACCACATGATGCCGTGGCATTGGGATTGCGAATCTGGAACGATTGTCCCATGAGGTCATCGACAAAATCGATTTCTGAACCGTCTATATAAGGAACCGAAATCGAGTCGATTAATACCTTTGCGCCCAGCCTTTCGATAATGATGTCATCATCCGACTGTTCATCGACAAGTTCATATTTATAAGAGAAGCCAGAACAGCCGCCGCCTTCGACAGAAACGCGAAGTGCAGTTTTGCCGGGTTCGGAATTGATAATCTTTGCAATCCGCTTGGCTGCGGATTCAGAAACGGTAATATCTGTCATCTGCCTTGTTCCGCTTGCAATTGCGTTTGTCGAGTTGGAATTTTCAATAGCCACACCCCAACGCATACTTGCTTTCATGTTTAGCTGATAGCTATGAACGCGAGGTGTGGAAGTCAATGACTACCTTGATTGAGCGTAATCATATTACAGTGAGGAATGCATCGCAATGTCCCCGGAAGGAATTGGGTCACTTGAAGGAATAGGCTTCGGTTATCGCGAACGTGCGCCCTATGCCTGTAACCCGTCTTTGAGCCGTGGGCGACTGGTTCCGGAGCCAGAAAGCGCCACACGAACGCCGTTCCAGCGTGACCGCGACAGAATCATTCACTCCACCGCATTTCGCCGCCTCAAGCACAAAACGCAGGTTTTTATCGCCCATGAGGGCGATCATTATCGAACGCGTTTGACCCATACGATAGAAGTGGCACAGATTGCACGCGCTTTGGCGCGAGCCTTGCGGCTTGATGAAGACCTCGCGGAAGCTGTGGCGCTTGTGCATGATTTTGGCCACACACCGTTTGGCCATACCGGTGAAGACGCGCTTAACGAGCGTATGAAAACCTATGGCGGCTTCGATCACAACGCGCAGTCCTTGCGGATTGTGACCAAGCTTGAGCATCGCTATGCTGATTTCGACGGGTTGAACCTATCATGGGAAACACTCGAAGGATTGGTGAAGCATAATGGTCCGCTGATTGGTCCTTTTGCGACCCATTCGGATGAACCCGTGCCACAGCCGATTCTCGATTTTAATGAACGCTACGATCTTGAATTGTCGCGTTTCGCAAGCCTTGAAGCGCAATGTGCGGCGATTGCCGATGACATTGCCTATAACGCACACGACATCGACGATGGACTTCGTTCTGGCCTGCTGACGCTTGATGGTCTTGATGAAGTACCATTGACCAAGCGACTTCTTGATATTGTCAGAACCCGCTATCCCGCACTTGATCCGGTGCGCACGGGCCACGAGCTTGTGCGCAGGCAAATTACCATCATGGTTGAGGATGTCATTGCTGAATCGCAACGCCGTATCGCAAGTGCCAATCCGAAGAAACTTGAAGATGTGCACGCTCAGCCGCGTGCGCTTGTCGGCTTCTCAGAGACCATGCGTGATGAAGAAAAAGTGCTGAAACGTTTTTTATTCAAGAACCTTTATTTTCATGAAAGCGTCATTGTTCGCAGACATGCGGCAGATAAGATCGTGCAGGACTTGTTTGATATTAGCTTCGATGATCCATCACTCATGCCTGCCGAGTGGCAATCAGGCTGCGAAATGCTGGATATGGTCGCGCGCGCGCGCCGTGTTGCCGACTATCTCGCCGGCATGACTGACAATTATGCCGTGCGCGAACACCGACGATTGTTTGACCATACACCCGATTTAGCTTAATCGGGTCCCTACGAAGCGGGTTTTGGCGCTCAAATGCGTCGGAATCTCCGCTATTTTTATGACGAGCCAACGCCGGAAACGACAATAATTGCCGGACGGAAGCCTGACAGGACGAACCATGAATATCTTTGCAGATTTCGACGCACGTATCAAAAAAACGTTGCAAGATATTGATCTGAAAGCGAAAGATGGCGGCGAACTCGATTTGTCGCGTATCAGCGTGGAACCTCCGCGAGACGCGACGCATGGTGATATTGCAACCAATGCTGCCATGGTGCTTTCCAAGGCCGTGGGTCAAAATCCGCGTGAGCTGGCAACGGCTATTGCCGATGCACTCAAAGGCGATTCAGACGTTGCAAGTGTCGATGTTGCAGGTCCCGGCTTTATCAATCTGCGTTTGAAAGATGTCTATTGGCAGCGCGAATTGGCCACGATGCTGAACGAAGGCAGAGACTTCGGTCGCTCGAAGCTTGGCGCAGGCACCAAAGTCAACGTGGAATATGTTTCCGCAAATCCGACTGGTCCGATGCATGTCGGCCATTGCCGCGGTGCAGTCGTCGGTGACGTGTTGGCAAATCTGCTCAAATTTGCAGGCTTCGACGTCGTAAAAGAATATTATATCAACGATGCTGGCGCACAGATCGATGTGCTGGCCCGTTCAGTGATTCTGCGCTACCGGGAGGCACTCGGCGAAACCATCGGTGATATTCCTGCCGGTCTTTATCCCGGCGATTATCTTGTTCCGGTAGGTGAGGCGCTTGCCAAGGAATTCGGTAATAAGCTTCTTGAAATACCGGAAGAAGAAGCGCTGGCGCTCGTGAAAGAGCGCACAATCGACGCTATGATGGCGATGATCCGTGCCGATCTCGAGGCGCTCAATGTCCATCATGATGTATTCTATTCAGAGCGTAAGCTTCATGCCGATCATGCGCGTATAATTCGCGCCGCAATCAATGACCTGACCTTGAAGGGGCACGTCTATAAGGGCAAGCTGCCGCCGCCAAAGGGACAGTTGCCGGAAGAATGGGAAGATCGTGAACAGACGCTGTTCCGCTCGACCGAAGTTGGCGACGATATTGATCGTCCGCTGATGAAGTCCGACGGCACATTCACGTATTTTGCGGCTGATGTTGCTTACTTTAAAGACAAATATGATCGTGGCTTCAATGAGATGATCTATGTGTTGGGCGCCGACCATGGCGGCTACGTCAAGCGTCTTGAAGCTGTTGCGCGTGCTGTCTCCGATGGCAAGGCCAAGCTTACCGTGCTGCTTTGCCAGTTGGTCAAACTGTTCCGCGATGGCGAGCCGGTGCGCATGTCAAAACGTTCAGGTGAATTCATCACGCTTCGCGATGTGGTGGAAGAAGTCGGGCGCGATCCTGTTCGTTTCATGATGCTTTATCGGAAGAACGACGCGCCGCTCGATTTCGATTTTGCGAAAGTGACAGAGCAGTCCAAGGACAATCCGGTTTTTTACGTGCAATATGCTTCTGCGCGTTGCTATTCGGTTTTCCGGCAGGCGGTTGACCAGCTTGGACTGACGGATCTGGATCGTGTTTCGTTGGGTGCGCATCTTCACAAACTGACCGATGAGAGCGAAATTGCGCTTATCCGTAAGCTTGCTGAATATCCGCGTTTGATCGAATCGGCTGCTACCCATCAGGAGCCGCATCGCCTGGCTTTTTACCTTTATGATCTCGCCAGTTCGCTTCATTCGCAATGGAATAAGGGTACAGAAAACCCAGACTTACGTTTTATTAAGGTTAACGATCCAGAATTGACTTTAGCAAGGCTAGGGTTGGTACAGGTGGTTTCCGATGTGCTGACGTCCGGTTTGACAATAATCGGTGCAGATGCTCCGACGGAAATGCGCTAAGACAGTTTCGTTACCCGCAAGATCAATCAAGGTTTTATGCGGGTGCGGATAAGTCAAAAAGATGGAAGATCAGCGAATGTATAAGTCGTCGATCTTCCTTCAGGTGCAAGAAACTTCCGTCAACTTTTGCCCACATTGCCTCGCTACAATGTAATGTATCGAGACGTCTTGCGGCGTCCAGGGTTTGAGTTAGGAACACACCATGACGGACAGCAGTGCTAATCCCCGTAATTACGGCGAGCGTCCGCTGCACGAAGACGATCCGCTGATGGAACTTTCGCGGATCATGGATTTCGGCGCGTCTGCTGATAACAACGTTGCGCCAGGCGATCATCATCGTGAACCGAATTTTGATTCTCGCGATGATGCGCTTTCCTTTGATCTTGAACGCGAGTTACTGGGCGATTTTGGTGAAGATTTGCAGCCGGAAACGCGCGCAGCGCCTTTTGCGCATTCGCCATCCTACGATGGGCATTCCTATCAGGCCGCAGAGACAGAGCTCACAGAAGACGATCTCGCATTTACGCTGGACGAAGAGCTTGATCTTAATCTCGATGCAAACGAGCCGCTTGCAGCCGTCGAATCTTATGAGTTTGTTGAACCCGAGCGTTTAGATTCCAGCACGGCTTATGTTTCTGAACCTGTTGCGCAGGACTATGCGGATTATCGCCCTGCTGCCTATCAGCCGTCAGACAACCTTTATAGCGATGCATATGCAGGCGAACCGGAGCCTGAGATTAATACAGCTTTGGGCGATGACTGGGAAATCCAACCCGCTGAGCCGTTTGAACATAGCGCTGCGAACGCCCCTGTTCACCAGTCCTTGTCGCTGGAAGACGAGCTTGAAAACCTGCTTTTCAGTGATGAGCCACGGCAAACCTATCAAGATCAGCCGGAGCAAGCCGCATCTTTCGCGCCTCAATATGAGGAAAATGTCGCTGAAGTGCCGTTTCATGCAGCGCCAGCGCAATATAACGAAGCAGAGCCTGTTTTCGATAATTTCCAGCTTGAAGATCCGCAAGCTTATGAGCCCGTGGAACGGACAACAAGTTTCGCGCCTGAAACTTATGATGTGCCTCAAACGGCATCTTCAGAAGCTCCGATCTATCCGCACTACACGCTGAGCAATTTTGCGCCTGGTGGTGCAACAGCGGGTGTGCTTTCGGCCGAACCTGCTCAGGTCAACCATGCTAGCTATGAAGATGAGCAAACCGAGCTGAATGATGACTTCTCGTTTGGGGATGATTTCTCTCTGGAGAGTGAAACGGCTTTTGCACCTGTGGCTGCGGAAGCAACGGGGGACGAACTATCCGGCCTCGACGAAATCTCGTTCAATGAAGATGACTTCGGATTTGAGGCTTCCGGTGATGTTTCGTCATCACCGGCAGTAGACGATGCGAACATCTTCACTGAAGAAGACTTCTTCATCGAAGACGATCTGGACTTGTCACCGGAAACCGCTGAAGAGCCCGTCTATGCGCATGCAACGTATAACGAACAGGAACAAACGACGGCTCCATCCTTTACAAATTATGCCGATCCGCGTTCGGCTTTTGCCGCTCCTGCTCCTGAAATCGAAACATTGAGCGTAGCTGACAGCAAGGTCGAGCAAACCCATTCGCTTGATCTGCCTGATGTGAATTACGGCGAAGAAGACCCCGCCGCTTCGTTGACTGATCTGGAAGCCGAGTTTGCGGAAGTTTTCAGCACCATCAATGTCGATGACACAGCTGCGAAAACGGAAGTTCAAAGCGAGGCAGATCGAGCTTTTGAAGATATTTTCCGCGAAAGCGCGTCGTCCTATCTCCCGAATGCGGGTGTAGCAGCGGGTGCAGCACTCGGTGCCGGAGCTGCAGCAGCAGCTTACGGGCGTTATTCGTCTCCAACTCAACCGTCTGCTCCACAAGCCTCGGTTACGGAAACAAGTGCCAGCCAAGATGATTTCTATAATCATTGGGCCGCACAGGGCGCACAGACAATCGAAAACGCAGACTTGGGCACACGTGCTTCCATGCAGCCGGAAGACGATCTGGGCAAGGCTTCGGAAGCCTATCTCAATCGTCCAGTGCGTGGTCGTCGCGGTCTAATTCTGGCAAGTGTTGCTGGTCTCGTAGTGCTTATCGGCGGCATCGGTTACCACTTCCTTGGTGGCAGCGGATCAGGCGAGCCAGTGGTGATTCGCGCCGATAACCAGCCGATCAAGGTCCAGCCTGAAAATCCGGGCGGCGCTACCGTTCCTAATCAGGACAAAGCCGTCTATGATCGCGTTGCAGGTACATTGCCGAACAACCCTGAACAGAAGGCTCTGATTTCGTCCGGTGAGGAGCCTGTGGACCTCGGTGCACAGGATAATGACGTCGGCACCAATGACTTCCAAGAGCCCGGTCAGACGGCGGAGACACCTGCGGCTTCCGGTCAAAACGCGCCTTTGATCCAAACGCGTGAAGTTCAAACAATGATCGTTCGCCCAGATGGCTCCATTGTTCAATCACAAGAACCAGCGAGTGCGCCACAACAGGCGGCGGCGGCAGATGATTCGTCCTTAATCGCACCACCTGCTGAAACCGATGAAATTGCAGCCATTGCCGCAGGAAATGAACCACAGCAATCAACTGTCAATACACCAGCAGCACAGCCTGAACCGGTCGCCCAAACGCCGGCAACGCCTGCAGTACGTGCGCCAGTGGTTCCGTCACGTCCGGCTGAACAGCCGACAAACATTGTTGGAAATGTACCACAGCGTACGCAGACTCAGACAACCGCACCAGCAGCACAGGTCGCTTCGGCCGCAGGTGGTGGATATTTTATCCAGATCGCTTCGCAGCCTTCTGCTGAGCTTGCACAGCAGTCCTATGCCAATATGGCACAGCGCTATGGCAGCGTAATCGGTGGTCGTGCAGTGGACATCAAGCGTGCCGACATTCCAAACAAAGGCACGTATTATCGTGTCCGCGTTCAGGCAGGCTCTAAAGAGGATGCAAATGCACTTTGTGGTCGCTTCAAGGGCGCTGGCGGTAGCTGCTTTGTGACGCAATAAGTGTTGCTAAAGATGATATTTGAAGAGGGCGGCATTGGCCGCCCTTTTTCATATGCTACCATGCGGTGGATTTTTAGTTTAAATCGCTAAAGACCCAAGCGCAAACAGATCAAGGAATGTTGCATGAAAGAGTGCAAGGCGTGGATTGCCGGTGTAGCTGGAACAAAACTGACGCCCGACGAGATAGCCTTTTTCAAAGATGAAAAGCCTTGGGGCTTCATTCTCTTTGCACGCAATGTCGAAAGTCTTGAGCAGGTCGCTGATTTGACAGCGCAATTGCGCGATGTGACAGACCGTCCGCAAACGCCCATATTCATTGATCAGGAAGGGGGGCGCGTTCAGCGTCTTCGTCCGCCACTTGTGCCGAATTATCCTGCGGCTGCTGAAATTGGTGCGATTTATGATCGGGATGCCGAGGCTGGTCTTCGCGCCGCATGGCTTCATGCGCGTCTTCATGCCTTCGATCTTTTAAAAGTCGGCGTCAATGCCGACTGTCTGCCGGTTCTCGACGTGCCGATTGAAGGCGCACATGATGTTATCGGAACGCGCGCCTATTCCAAAAACCCTTATAATGTGGCGGCGATGGGCCGGGCTGCCGCCGAAGGGTTGCTTGCAGGCGGTGTGCTACCAGTGATCAAGCATATGCCCGGTCATGGCCGTGCGTTTAGCGATACGCACAAGGAACTGGCGCGTGTGGATGTTCCGCTTTGTGATCTCATCGCGCATGATTTTGTGCCATTCAAGTCGTTGAATGATCTGCCAATGGCCATGACGGCGCATGTGATCTTCGATTGCATCGACCCGAAGCGCCCATCAACCCTTTCACCAACTGTAATCAACACCATTATTCGCGATGTCATTCAGTTTGATGGACTGGTCATCAGCGACGATATTTCGATGAAAGCTCTCTCGGGCGATCTTGGAGATATAGCCGAAGGCATCACCAATGCAGGCTGCGACATTGTTCTTTATTGCGCAGGCGTGATGGAAGAGCTGGTGAAGGTTGCAGCACGCGTACCGGTGCTCGAAGGGAAACCACGCAAGCGCGCAGACCTTGCAGAAGTCTATGCTGGCGATCCTGATCTCTCAGACGAGCAAGAATTGCGCGACGAGTTTGGACAGATGTTCAACCTGGTAGCTTAATCACCAAGATTTGGTAGATTAGAGTGCATCCCGAAAAGTGTGAAACGGTTTTCGGAAAAAGATGCGCGTTAAAACAAATATTTAGAGCGCTGATCCGATCCAATCAGATTGAAACGTGCTCTAACGCACTGAAATTATCAGTCAGGACAAACGGGTGGCTCAATCGGAAACCGACACAAGTGGCAAAGACGGCATCAATGTGCCGATGGATGCCTTGTGGCAGGATGAAGCCAAACGTCCCGATAAAGAGCCGTCACTGCTGGTTGATGTGCAGGGGTTTGAAGGACCGCTTGATTTGTTGCTGCATCTGGCGCGCAATCAGCGGGTTGATCTTTCGCGCATTTCGGTTCTGGCACTGGCCGAGCAATATCTGGGCTTTGTTGAACAGGCGCAGGCACTCCAACTTGAGCTTGCTGCCGATTATCTCGTCATGGCTGCCTGGCTTGCATATCTCAAATCAAAATTGCTGATTCCCAAGCAGAAGGACGACGATGGAGCGACGGGCGAGGACTTAATTGCTTCGCTGCAATTTCGACTCAAGCGCCTTGAGGCGATGCGGGATGCTGCGGCAAAGCTTGTAAATCGTAACCGGTTGGGCAGGGACGTGTTTGCACGTGGCATGCCTGAATTGGTTGTCGTTGATCGCTCCAGCCAGTTTTCAGCTTCGCTTTATGAGTTGCTGACCGCCTATGCTTCACAACGCCAGCGGCAGGCGGTGTCGCATGTGCAGATCGAAAAGCGCACCGTCTGGTCTTTGAAAGAAGCGCGAGCGGCACTTGTACGCCTGATGGGAGGAAGTGCTGACTGGGTCGCGCTTGACCGCTTTCTCATCAATTATGCGCTGACGCCGCAAGAGCGGGCTTCTGCTTTGGCAAGTTCTTTTGCTGCGAGTCTGGAATTGGTGCGTGAAGGCAAGCTGGAAGTGCGACAAAGCGCACCATTTGAACCAATCTACATGCGGGCATCGGTTGAAATCAGTGAATTTGATGAGGACGACAATGTCTGACATACAGCCGCAAATCCATGATTCTGAAAATCACAACAATCATCCGACCACCACTGATTTGGTCGATGCTGCGCGAATGGTGGAAGCAATCATTTTTGCTTCATCAGAGCCGGTTTCCGAACGTGCTCTTTTGGAGCGCTTGCCGACTGATACGGATATTCCGGCAATCATGGATCATTTGCAAAAAATCTATGATGGACGGGGGGTGCATCTGGTTCAGGTGGGGGCGGCCTGGGCTTTCCGCACGGCACCCGATCTTGGATTTTTGATGAGTCGCGAGACTGTTCAGCAGCGCAAGCTTTCGCGTGCGGCAATGGAAGTGCTCGCAATCATTGCCTATCATCAGCCTGTGACACGCGCAGAACTTGAAGATATTCGCGGCGTTGAAACCTCCAAAGGCACGCTGGATGTGTTGATGGAAACAGGCTGGATAAAATTGCGTGGCCGCCGCCGCACGCCGGGGCGTCCTGTGACCTATGGAACAACGGATACT
>Ga0308157_10007038_pt1 | contig 13227 bp, 9 predicted proteins | sample PhyBR1_FD_201035 | JGI IMG/M metagenome (GOLD analysis project Ga0308157, IMG submission 201035) | Phyllosphere microbial communities from UC Gill Tract Community Farm, Albany, California, United States - DLSLB.R1 | ecosystem: Host-associated > Plants > Phyllosphere > Unclassified | place: USA...
TGCACCGAAAAATAAGAAAAAAGCATTCCTTTTTCCTTTGAACGAACTGTTGCTTTACACTTCTGATAAAAAGAAAAATATCCAGAATGTTCTTAAAATAGAGCAGAAAAACACAGAGCTTTTCACTTCTGATATTCGTAAAAATTCGATTTTATTTTTTATTTCGGATTTGCTGAATCAAATTTTAAGGAACGAAAATCAAAACCGAAATATCTATTCTGAGATTTCTCTTTTTTTGAGCCAATTGCAAATGGATAATTTTCAGTCTCATTTGATTTTTATCTTCAGACTTCTGAAACAACAAGGTTTACAGCCATTGTTTTCCGATAAAGTTTACCTCAATCCAGAGTCAGGAAACTTCGAAGAAACCGAGTCGCATCATTTTTTTGATAAAGATATTTCTGCGATTTGGAAAGAATTGATTGTTTCTCAAAATCCTTATGATATCAAACTCAGTCGATACGGAAAACAGAATTTTTTGGACTCGATTTTAGTTTATTTTCACTATCATTTTACTGATTTTCGGGAACCCAAATCTCTGGAAATCATCAAAGAAATTTTTTAAATTATGATTATAAAAGCCCAACAAAAAGATATTGCAACAATTCAAGCCTTAGCCAAAAAATCTTGGAATTTCGCGTATGCCAATATTATAACACAGCAGCAAATCGATTATATGCTGGATTTGATGTATTCTGCAGACACTCTCAATCAACATTTTGAAAACCCGGATTATCAATATTATTTAATTCAGGAAGATGAAGTTTTCTTAGGTTTTATCGGCTTCGAATTTCATCAGGAACCAGAAACTACCAAACTTCACCGCATTTATTTTCTGAAGGAAGCACAAGGAAAAGGCTTGGGCAAAAAAGCACTGGAGTTTGTCATCAATAAAGCAAAAAATGTGAATAATAAACGAGTTACGCTCACTGTTAATAAAAATAATTCAGCGCAAAAATTCTATGAATCTCAAGGGTTTAAAATTTATAGCGAAGCGATTTTCGATATCGGAAACGGATATGTGATGGATGATTATCTAATGGAATTTTTCATCAATCAATAATTCACTAAAGCATTTGCAGCTCCGCAGGTGCTTTTTTTGTGATTGATTTTTCACTCTCTTTTTACTTGCAAAAATGAACTGAGAGTGAACACTTTCAAACTTCAAATTTCTATAGATTTTATTAATTATTTTTCGATTTTGTTTAAGCTCTGATTTTAAAGTCATTAATAGAATTGAAATCCTTTGAAATATCAATTTCCTGAAACAATATTATGAACGTATTAATTCTCAGTAAAACTTCATTGAATTTATCCTTAAGTATTATTAATAAACGGATAATGATTCATTAAAGTTTGATGTCAGGTATAATTTTAGATTTGTCGCAGAACGAAATCAGAACGCCTGATAGTAATTTTTCTTCATATACTATTTTTTAAATTTAGAAGTCTGTTATTTATAGCAGACTTTTTTCGATTTTATAAAAGGATATTATTGAATGAAGGGATTTTAAAAATTGGTTTAAAATAGAGGGAATTATTGAGTTATATCAGCAAACCTGTTATAGCAATCAATCATTTAGCTGTACCAATTTACCATTCAGTTGAGCTGCTCAACCATTGAGTTGAGGCAATAAAACACTTAGTCAGAGCAATCAAGTTGTTAGTGGAGACAATCAACAAGTTAGTTGCAACAATCAAGTGCTTAGTAGAAGCGTTCAACCACTTAGTTGAGGCAATCAAGTACAATTTGCTTATTATTAATGTTTTACAGATGCTGTTAAGATTAATTTTCTTCAACTCTAAAACATTACCAATCCTCAAACTCTCCAACTCAGCTGATCTGCGACCACTTATTTTTCCCTTTATATTGCTTAATATAATATTGTTTGATGATTTGATTGTCTGGATGATTCAGAAGAGAGTCTTGCTCCAGAATCTTTTCCACAGTCAGTTTTGAAGCTTTGATAATCGCAGAATCTTCTATCAGATTCAGTTTTTTAAAATCAATCACGCCACTTTGCTGAGTCCCGAGGATATCGCCTGGTCCGCGTAATTCCATATCCACTTCCGAGATTTTGAAACCGTCATTGGTCTGAACCATCGTTTTGATTCTCGTTCGGCTTTCTTTGCTCATTTTATCATCTGTCATCAGGATGCAATAACTCTGTTCCGCACCTCTGCCAACACGTCCACGCAACTGATGAAGCTGTGACAACCCGAATCTCTCCGCACTTTCTATCACCATTACAGAAGCGTTAGGAACATTTACCCCAACTTCTATCACGGTTGTCGCCACCATAATCTGAGCATTTCCCGATGCAAAATATTGCATATTGACATCTTTTTCTGCAGGTTTCATCCGGCCATGAACCATTGTCACATTGTAATCTGAAAAGTAATTCATCACGTGCTCCAGACCTTCCATCAGATTTTTATAATCCAAAGTTTCAGATTCTTCAATGAGCGGATAAACGAAATAGATCTGTCGCCCCTTTTCAATCTCATCTTTACAGAATTTATAAACCGACAAACGGTCTTTTTCCCTTCTGTGAGCGGTAATAATTGGCTTTCTTCCTATCGGTAATTCATCAATCACAGAAACATCCAAATCAGAATAAAAACTCATTGCCAAAGTTCTGGGAATTGGCGTGGCTGTCATTACTAAAATATGTGGCGGAATATTATTTTTTGCCCAAAGTTTTGCCCGCTGAGCTACCCCGAATCTATGTTGTTCATCAATAATTGCTAATCCCAGTTTATGGAATTTTACTTTGTCCTCTAGGATGGCGTGTGTTCCAATCAAGATAGAAAGTTCTCCGTTTTCCAATTCTTCGTGGATGATTCTTCGTTCCTTGGTTTTGGATGAACCAGTCAATAACCGGACTTTGATACCGGTGTTTTCTAATAATTCTTGAATTGAATTGAAATGTTGTTGCGCCAAAATCTCCGTCGGAGCCATCAGACAAGATTGAAAACCGTTGTCCATAGCAATCAGCATTGTTAAAAGAGCAACCATCGTTTTCCCAGAACCAACGTCGCCTTGCAACAATCGGTTCATTTGGGTCGAACGTTTCATATCGGTTCGGATTTCTTTCAGAACCCGTTTTTGGGCGTTGGTCAATTCAAACGGAAGATTATTTTCATAGAATTGATTGAAATGGTCGCCAACAATCGGAAAAGGATTACCAAAGGATTTTGTTTTCTGATGCAGTTTTTTCAATCCATAACCCAACTGAAAAAAGAACGCTTCTTCGAATTTCAATCGCCGATTCGCTTCATCAAAATGTTTTAAATCTTTGGGGAAATGAATGTTGTAGTAAGCATTCAGTCTTCCCATCAGCTTCATAGATTTTAATAGATAATCTGGCAAATTCTCAGAAATCATTTGAGGTAAATCTTTCAGAAGATTGAAAATCGCAGTCTGGAATAATTTGTTGGTAATACCTCTTTTGGTCAATTTCTCACTTCCCGGATAAACGGGTAAAAGCGTTCCGGATAAGGCTTTTTTTTCATCCACCTCAATTTCGGGATGCGGCATAGAAAAATAACCGTTGAAGAGATTGACTTTTCCGAAGATGAAAATCTCTTTGTTCAGTGGAATCGCATCTTTCATCCAATTGGTATATCGGAACCAAACCAAATCCATAGTGCCCGTTTCATCCCGGAATTTTGCAGATAATCGTTTCCCTTTCTCATAAACCACTTCCTGCAAATCTGTAATTTTTCCTTTAAACTGAATGTCAGAATCAGGTTCTCCAGTCAAATCGCCGACTTTGTAAATCTTACTTTTATCGATGTATCGAATGGGATAAAACGTTAGCAAATCTTCCACAGTCGAAATGCCCAACACGTTTCTGATGAGTTTTGCGCGGTCGGTTCCGAAGTTTTTGAGAAATTCTATGGAAGTTTCTAAAGTCAAGAAAAGAAAATTTGTTCCGACGAATTTCGGGAAAATTTATGAAATTTAAGTAGCACAAACGAAACTAAGAACTCAATTTTCAATTATAAAGAATATCTCAACTTTAATTCGGATTTTCTCCTTCTGCGATTGGAACAGGATTTAAAATAAATCGTTTTTTGGCTGAATTATATTTAACCATCAAATAACCTCCAACACTAGTATAGCTGTTGAAAATGATAAAATCGTTGGTTATATCTGCCGAAACATTATCAAAAATAATGGTCATTAGATTTCCTGTTGGTGTTTCTATCGAATCAAAATTCAATGTTTGAAGGGTCTGATTTGTCTTTTTGTTAATGATTTTCAAGTCCTTCATAACCGCATCTTCTGACTTGCTTCCTTTTTTGTAAATCCCAACAAAGTAGTAATCCTTCAACGTTTGATATTGTAAAATCTCAATATTTTCAAATTGCTCATTCGCCAAATCACTCAGTTTATCTTTCAGCTGAAGCGTTACATTCAGTTGCTTTTGATTCTTTTTCCAAGTTCCGGATAAGTTTTTGGATTTTAAGATGAGTGAAAAAGTGGCTGATATTTTATCCTTAGCATCCAACTCATAAACTTCAATTCGATTATTTTTCTGGTCAAATTTTCCCTCCAAACGAATAGGATTGTTGAATTTATCATACTTGTAAACACCAATCACGTTGTAATCTTTTTTAGCAGACTCACCAAAATATCCAGATCTTACCTGCAGAGAAAAAGTCACAGGAAACTGATCGATTTTACCTGTGAAATTATACACCACATACCAGCCAGCAAAGCTTTTGACAGCAACTACCAAGAAAAACAGAAGAAATATTTTTACTCTCATTTATTCTTTATTGATTTTAATTCCGGCTTTATTCAGGAATTCGATTTGAGTTTCGAGGCATTTGTTTTCCAGATTTTCCAACTCAATCTTTTTAGATTTTGCCTGCTCAAGAATTTCAGCTCTCTTAGTTGAATCCTGTTCCTTGGCATAATTTTGAAGAAACGGAATATATTCGTTTGAAATTTGGTTCATATAACTTATGATGTTAGCGTGGAAAGCGTTTGCCAGCTCACTGTGCTTCAGTTCATCTGCATCATTTTTTACAGTTTCAACATATGACTTGAAAGATACCAGATTTTTCGCCTCTGGATCATTATCATAACTTCTGTCTAAAAGATTGGCGTGCTGTTCATCCAACCGTTCTTTACAACCATAAAAGTCGTGAGCAATTTTCTCATTGTAAGCATAATCTTGCTTGTTGCCACAAGATGCTAAAAACAGTAGTGAGGTAAATAAAAATAGACTAATGATTCTCATAATGTTGTTTTTGAGTTATTTAATTTTCATTTTTCACATTCAAAAAAAGTGCCTTATTATTTTGATTTTGAAATCATATGAGCGGGATGAATTAATACATTAAGTAAAAAAACATCCAAATTTCTGGATGTTTTCTATAATTATTCTTTAATCTTCGACTTAAATTTCTTCTGATAACTTTCCCATTCCTTTCGGGATTTGATGTTTTTATAGTCATTTGAAGCAATCATCGTGAAATAAGGTTCCACTTCTTTGGCTTTGAGAACTCCGGAAAGACTCGTAATCGGATCCGCTTTTTCATCAAGAAAAACCATTGTCGGAATCATATTGATGTTCATATATTTGGAAAACTGATGAAGCGTAGATTTTCCCTTTTTACCCTTATAATCGGGATTGGTAAATTTGTGTCCGGCAAAATTGATGGTTTCGTTGCCGTCACTTTCGAATTTTACAGCGTAGAAATTCTCATTGATGATTTTTGCAATTTCAGGATGGTTATAGGTTTTCTTTTCCATTTCTAAACACGGCTCACACCAGTCAGCATAGAAATCTATAATGATTTTTTTTGGCTGTTTTTTCTGAGCTTCCAATGCTTGCGAAATCGTCATCCAATGAACTTGCGTAAAACCAGAAATGGGAATCAGAAAGAGAATTAGTAAAGTTATTATTTTTTTCATCTGTGTTTTTGATTGTTTAAAAGGTCTTTAGTTAAATATTTATCTCACGCCCTGCATTAATTTCTTAATAAATGGCGAGATCAATATGAGTACAACTCCTGCAATTAGTGAATATATTGCAAGCTGGTAATAGCCTTCTGTGTAAGATTGCAGTTTGGAAACAAGATCATTTCCTGTATTGGATTGGGAAATCTCCGCACCCAGTTTTCCTGCTGCCAACTGCCCGAATGCGCTTGCTAAGAACCATAATCCCATCATCATTCCGAATAATTTTTTAGGCGATAACTTTGTGATGATGGACATTCCAATTGGTCCCAAACAGAGCTCACCGATGGTTGTTATAAAGTAAGCGAAAGCAAAAACATTGAGCGAAGTTATACCTTTTGAGTTTGCGAAAAATTTGGTGTAATAAAATATATAGAATGAAGCTGATAGAAACAAAAATCCAATTCCAAATTTAATTAATGTATTTGGCTCTAATTTTTTCTTTGCCAGCCAAAGCCACAACAATCCAATAAGTGGACTTAATATAATGACAAAAAGTGTGTTGGAGCTATTATTTACAACATTAGGGTCCATATTGAAACCTAATAGATTGTGATCCAGATTGTCTTTTGCAAATAGTGATAATGATCCGCCACTTTGCTCATAAATGGCATTGAATAAAAAGTAGAAAAAGATAAACGCAAATGCAGCGATCAATTTCTTTTGAAAACTGATTTCTTTCAATTTTAATAATTCAAAAATGAAATATCCGACGGCAATTAATCCAATCGTGTACATGAAATAATCTGTGTAATGGGTGTTTTTTACCATTATAAAAATCAAAGGAATACTTAAAATTGAAAGAATATAAACGGCTAATTCTCTCACTTTTCTTTTGCTGGGATCCATACTTGATAAGGGCGAATTTCCGATTGGTCCTAGATTTTTCTTGGTAAAAAGGAAAGTCAATAAACCAATAATCATTACAATTGCGGCCGCAAGAAAACACGCAGTCCAGGAATAATATTTACCTAAATAGATACATAAAGCGCCTCCTAAAAGTCCGCCAATATTAATTCCTGCATAAAACATTCCATATCCGGCATCTCTTCTTGGGTCATTTTCGTGATAAAGTTCTCCAACCATTGAAGAAACATTAGGCTTGAAAAATCCGGTGCCAATGATAGAAAATGCGATTCCGTAGTAGAACATTTCTTTTGGAGCAAAAGCAATCAGTAGATTCCCGAGAATCATTACAATTCCACCAAAGAATAAAGATTTTTTGAAACCTAAAATTTTATCCGCAAAAATTCCGCCTATGAAAGTAAATGCATAGACAAATGCCTGGATTGCACCATATTGAAGATTGGCTACATCATCTTTCAGTAAAAGCTGATCCACCATAAAAAAAGTAAGAACACCTCTCATCCCATAGAAACAGAAACGTTCCCACATCTCGACTGTAAAAAGAGTCCATAGCTGTTTTGGGTATTTTCCTTTAAAATTTTGTATTTCTTCGAGTGTAAGGTTCATTCTAAATTTTTTTAACATACGAATTTAACGAAAAACCACCGAATATTCGGTGGTTTTATAATAATATGTTTTATCGGATTTTAGCTTAATCCGTGCATCATTTTCTTTAATCTCGGAGATAGAATTGCTAAGATTACAGCAGCGATTCCACAAAGCACAACGAATACCATAAAGAACTCGAACAAATTATGAATCTCTACACCAGCAAAAGTCGTGTTGGCGATTGGCAATTGCTCTTTTTCGAATAAGGCAACTTGCTCAGGTGTCAACGTCACTTTTTTGTCTAAAACATCTTGAAGATTTACGCCTAGTTTTTCAGCTTTTACAAACTTATCTCCTGTTGCAGGAATGATTGCTCCTAATGAACCAGCCAATGCATAACCAGCGGCATTAGAAATAAAGAATACACCATATAATAAAGAAGCGAATCTTTTCGGAGCCAATTTCCCTACCAAAGATAATCCGATTGGAGACAAACAAAGTTCTCCCATTGTTTGGATCAGATATAATAACATCAGCCATTTGATAGCCAATAATCCTGTGTTTCCAAGGTCTTTTACATTATAAGCGATGATGAAATATGATAAAGCAATTAATGCCAAACCAATCGCCTGTTTCATTGGAGAAACCGGCTCTTTTCCTTGTGCTCTCAATTTATCCCAAAGCAAACTGAATGGTAAAGCCAGCGCCACAACGAACAATCCGTTGAAAATCTGAACCATAGATGGCGGCATATTCCAGCCAAAAATATTTCTGTCAGTTTGATTATCCGCGATGAAAGTCAATGATGAACCAGCCTGTTCAAAAGCGGCCCAGAAGAAAATGATAAAGAAAGAAACAATGTAGATTACCCAGATTCTTTGTCTTTCCACTTTATTTTCCGCAGAACTCATAATCAAAAATGCTAACGAAATTCCTGCTGCATAGATAAATGGATAAATTAATCCCTTAATCAATTGTCCCATTCCCACAGAACTGAAACCAACTTCACTTACCAAAATGTATCTGAAAACGAAGAATAATGCTACAAAAAGTAATGCTGCAATTCCCATGTTTTTACCGGAAAACTGAGCCGTTTGTGTTTCGCCTTCTTCAAAATCTTCGCTTGTATTATTTTTTGGCAATCCGCCAATTGGTCTTCCTTCCGGAGTTACGACATATTTGTTTTTAAGGATGAAGAAAGTGACTGTTCCAACCAACATTGCAATAGAAGCCGCTAAGAATCCCCACTTGAAAGCGAAAATATCTCTCACGCCGGAAGCGTCCTTAACATCTCCTAAATAAGGACAAATAAACTGACCCAAAAATGCGCCGATGTTGATTCCCATATAGAAAATCGTAAATGCTGAATCCAGTTTAGACTTTTCCTGTTTTGGATAAAGACTTCCCACCATCGATGAAATGTTCGGTTTGAAGAATCCATTTCCGAAGATAATAACGAAAAGAGCAAACCACATCAATCCTTTTGCGCTTACAAGATCTGTAGAAAACGTGGAAGCACTGAAGAACAACAGCAATTGTCCAATCGCCATCAAAGTCCCGCCAACCAAAATTGCGTTTCTGTTTCCTATGTATTTATCAGCAATAAAACCACCTAAAAGTGGTGTCAAATAACACAAAGCTAAAAAGCCACCATAGATAATTGCGGCATCTGCTTCCTTGATCAGGAGAGAGTTTACCATAAACAAAGTAAGCAAAGCTCTCATTCCGTAGAAATTGAAACGCTCCCACATTTCCGTTCCGAAAAGTACCCACAATCCTTTTGGGTGTTTCGTTGATTTCACTTCCAGCTCCTCAAATTTAGAATTCAAAGTTTCTGCGTTATCCATATTTTCAGTGTTAATTTTTGTTAAGATTAGCAAATATAGTTTTTTTTCGGAAACACAACGAGAAATCCTCTTTTCTTATTGATTCAAAGATTATTATTTTTGTAATTAATATTAATGATAATGGAAATCAGAAAATCAAATCCCGAGGGTATCAACGAAATAATGCACTGTATCAACACAGCCAGACAGCTGATGCGGGAAAGTGGAAACCAAATCCAATGGACCAACGGTTATCCTTCCCGGGAATTGATGTTGGAAAGTATTGAGAATGGATTTAATTTTTTGATTTTTGAAAATGATGAGGTCGTTGCGACTTTCGATTTCATTATCGGCAATGACCCAAATTATGATGTGATTGAAAACGGAACGTGGCTGAATGACGAAAAATATGGCGTCATTCACAGACTGGCTTCCAACGGAAAAGCAAGAGGCGTCGCCAAATTCTGCTTCGAATGGTGTTTCTCCCAATTCCCGAACATCAGAATCGATACGCACGAAACCAATATTCCGATGCAAAAAGTTTTGGAAAAATTAGGCTACGAAAAATGCGGAATCATTTACGTCGCTGATGGTACACCCAGATTGGCGTTTCAGAAAGCATAATACTCTAGTATTATATCTTCCGAACTTGTTTGATATCTCAACAGCTTACAATTGAATAATTCAACAGCCACTTATTGAGCATCTCAATAGGTGGCTGTTGATGATAGTAGTTTGATTTAAATCAATGATAATTAATGTCCGCTTTTTATCTCAATCTAATCCACACCATTCTCCTTCATCACTTTATTCAAAAATTTCAACATAAAAATTCCTAAAACAAAAGCAAAAATCAATAAGGCGAAGTTCACAAGGAAGTAATATTCTTTATTTTCGTAATTGTACCAAGTGCTCGCAAGAATTCCGGAAAGCTTGTTCCCAACTGAGTTTGCTAGGAAAAACCCACCCATCATCAAGGCTGTCAATCTCGCTGGTGATAACTTTGAAACGACCGATAATCCCATCGGTGAAAGGCAAAGTTCACCAATCGTCACAACACCGTAACTGGCAACCAACCAAAGCGGCGACACTTTCACAGCGCCATTATTTCCAGCAAACACAGCGCCTACCATCACAAGACAAGACAAAGCTGTGATGAAAAGTCCAATCATAATTTTTGTCGGTGTTGTCGGTTCTTTTCCACGTTTTCGGAATAATGCCCAGAATCCTACTATGACAGGCGTGAGAACAATTACCCAAAACGGATTCACAGATTGGAAAAGTTCAGTATTAAATAAATAGACTTCTTGCTTAGGATTTGTAGCTAATTGAGCGCGTTGTTCTGGATTGATGTTTTTAAAATAAACATCTTTTCCAGATACTTTTATCGTTTCTCCAGCTTCATTTTTTTGAGAACGGAATTGGTCATCATAAACTGCAACTTCTTTGTCTTCAAAGGATTTTCCGGTCGTTCCATCTTTTCCATCCAGCATATAAATGCCACGCATTGGTTCGACTAATTTCTCAGGAATACTTCTGTCGGTATAATAATTTGCCCAACGTGTCAAGGCAGTTCCGTTCTGTTTGAAAATCGCCCAGAAAAACATACAAACCAAGAATATCATTAGCAACGCGCCAATCGACCTTTTCTCATCCTGATGCGCTTTAAAATAAAGTGAAACATAAAAATAAATCACAGGCACACAAGCGAAAATAAATGCATCCGTACTGTCACTTCCAAAGATATTTCCCGGAATTATCCAACCAATTGCACCCACGACTAGTGCAGGTAAAAACACTTTTAATAAAACGTCAGAAATCTTGCTGTCGCCTTCTTTCGCTGCTTTCATTTCGCAAGCGTGACGGATATGTTTCAATCCAAAACTAAAAATGACCAATCCAATCAGCATCCCAACTCCAGCTGCGATGAATGCCTCGCCCCAGCCAAATCGGTTTCGCATATACGCCGCAATAATGTTGCAGATAAACGCCCCAATATTGATTCCCATATAGAAAATATTGTAGCCTGTATCTTTATTCTGTTTGTAAGGTTCTTCGGAGTAGAGATTTCCCAAAATCGTAGAAATCGTCGGTTTGAAAAAGCCATTTCCGATGATAATTAATCCTAATGAACCGTAAAATAATGGCAATTCTTTGAAGAGTCCCAATCCAATATAACCTGCGGCCATTAAAATGCCTCCAAGATAAATGGATTTGATGTAACCAAATAACCTTTCTGCAAGGAAGCCACCAAGAAACGGTGTCAAATAAGTCAATGCGATGTAAGTTCCGAAAACATCATCCGCCATTTTATCAGGCAATCCAAGTCCGCCTTTGTCGCCGTTTGGTTCTATAACATAAAGTACAAAAATCCCTAAAATCAAATAATAACCAAAACGTTCCCACATTTCTGTGAAAAATAAATAAGGTAGGCCTTTAGGATGTTTTTTCATAGTTTTATTTTCTTGAATCGTAAAAATAGTATTTTAAATTGAATTTGAGTTTTATAAAAAATCCTTCCAAAATGATTTGAAAGGATTTGATAATTTTAATTGAATTATTATTAAAGATTCTCCAAAATAAAATTCGTCATTTTCTCATAAAGCTGAGGTCTGGTTTGTCCGCCAAAAATGCCGTGATTTTTGTCTGGATAAGCCATAAATTCGAATTGTTTTTTATTTTGAATCAAAGCCTCAGAAAACTCCATAGAGTTCTGGAAATGCACGTTGTCATCGGCTGTTCCGTGAATTAACAAGAATTTCCCTTTCAACAATTGCGCAAAAGTCGTTGGTGAGTTTTGGTCGTAGCCTTCAGGGTTTTCTTGTGGTGTTTGAAGGAATTTTTCTGTGTAAACACTGTCGTAATATCTCCAGTTCGTTACCGGCGCAACGGCAATTCCCAATTTGAAAACGTCTGCACCTTTTGTCATCGCCAATGAACTCATATAGCCACCATAACTCCATCCGAAGATTCCGATTCTGGATTTGTCAATATAAGATTGATTTCCAAACCACTGTGCGGAAGAAATTTGGTCTTCGATTTCATATTTTCCCAATTGTTTGTAAATCACTTTTTTGAATTTCGAACCTTTGAAACCTGTTCCACGTCCGTCCACACAAGCTACCACGTAACCTTTCTGAGCCAGCATTTCGAACCAGATTGCATTTCCGCCATCCCAAGAATTTGAAACCTGCTGAGAACCCGGACCAGAATATTGGAACATAAATAATGGATATTTTTTGTTCGGGTCAAAGTTTTTCGGTTTGATAATCCAAGCGTTCAATTGGTCACCGACAGAATTTGGAATGGTGATAAATTCCTTGTTCACGAAACTATCTTTCTGAAGTTTGGAAAGCAATTCGTTATTATTTTGTAATTCTTTGATTTCCTTTCCGGAAGCATCTTTCAAGACATATTTATAAGGTGTTCCAGCTGTAGAATTTGTATTAATGAAATAATTAAAAGTCTTGCTGAAACTTGCCGAGTTATTTCCTTCAGGATAAGAAATTAACATAGTTTTTCCAGAGTTGATATTAAGTTTGGAAACTACTTTGTTGAGACTTCCTTTTTCTGTGGTTTGGATGTAAGCTTCTTTGGTTTTTGGGTTGTAACCGTAGTAATCTGTGATTTCCCAATTGCCTTTCGCTACTTGTTTTTTCAGTTTTCCAGATTTGTCGTACCAATACAATTGTCTGTAACCGTCACGCTCCGAAGCCCAAAGGAAAGAGTTGTCATCCAAAAATTCCAAAGTCAGATTGTCGGTTTCTATCCAGGCGTTGTCGGTTTCTGAGAACAATTTGGTTAAGTTGCCGGATTTTGTATCCACTTTTATCAAATCAACTTTGCTGTGATGTCTGTTGCTGGTGGCGATGACAATTTCGTTAGCGTCATTTGTTTGCCAGATTTGTGGAATATAATGATTCTCAAAACCTGCGATATCCAAAGCCGTTGTTTTCCCTGAATTTAATT
>Ga0308157_10007039_pt1 | contig 13227 bp, 10 predicted proteins | sample PhyBR1_FD_201035 | JGI IMG/M metagenome (GOLD analysis project Ga0308157, IMG submission 201035) | Phyllosphere microbial communities from UC Gill Tract Community Farm, Albany, California, United States - DLSLB.R1 | ecosystem: Host-associated > Plants > Phyllosphere > Unclassified | place: USA...
CAAACATTCCGTTGATGAATATCGCCGCGGGAACCCTTGTGCCAGCATTATAATCTCTTGTGATATAAAATTTCTGTTCGTTAAAGTCGTAAGTAAAGCTTGGAGCCTGTACTTTAATGCACTCTAGTAGCAAGTTACAACCATCTAATTGCTTACCGTCTATAAAGCGATCTGGTATTTGGCTTAAGCCAGACAATGCCGGATGATCTGAATGGCTAGGTTTCTTTACTGCTGCCCCTTTAATTTCTACAGTTTTTAAGGTACGCATAAAACGATATTGACGCTGGCTATTGCTTAAATAAGAAGACATTGCAGTATCAATATTTTCCACCTCATCAGGTGCATGTAAGTTAGTTCCCCGTCCTGCGGCTGGGGTGCCGTCTAACATTATCATTAAATTGTTGTAATTAGGATTAGAGCGGGCGGTAATCACTACCTGAGATGAATCTGGAAATACCAAATCCTTAAAGTTAAATACCCCAACGTTACTCGTGGTAATTTCTTTCGAGATTGGTTTTCCCGTAACAATCATTCTCATCACACCCTTTCTTATTGGCATTCCGGTTAAATCTCTCAATGTGCCCGAAATGCTGATTCCTTGTTCTGGTAACAACATTATTCTAGGGAATCTGCCCGCTAAAATTTCTTTGTAAGCAAACCTTCTGTAGCCCTGCGTTAGCATTAATCGGTCTAAATCTGCCAATTTTTTATCATCAGTTTTGTTAAAGTAATAGTTAGGTTTTTCTATGTAGCCCTTAAGATCCGAAGTAAGTAATAATGAACTTAAAATTGTGGTTTCACTGTTTTCGTCGACAGGTACTTTAGTTTCATCGGTAACACTTACAGAGAAATCTCCTACAATGGGTTGCCCTTTACTTTTAGCATATAATGTAAGCTTTACTTTTTGACGTGGCTTGTAAGTAGGTAAGTCAGCTTTTAAGGCCAAATTCATTGCGTCGTTATGTAAAACAAATACTAATCGTTCACTAATAGGTTCGCTTTTCTCATCAAATAAAGTTAGTTGCGCAATTCCAGATGAAAAATTTTGTTTTGGGATTTTAGCAGTAATTACTTGGTTTTTTAAGCTCAATTGTGCCGCATAAGCAATTACGCTACTATTTTGTCCTATTAGCGAGAAAACTTTATCCTTGTTGGTTTCATAAAATGCAGCACTGGCCAGTATACGTAGGTTGATAAAATCTGTCGCTGCAGGGTTGCTTGCCTGTAGCGTTATACCTTCAACTGCTTTTGGTAAATCAATAGTTTTTGAAATACCACCGGCAATAAATTTTACTTTATAATTTTTGCCTGCCTCTGGCGACAAAAAGAAACTCCCTATACCCGCAAAAGATGAAGTAAACGTACCAACTTCAATGTTTTGCTCATCTACAATGCTACCTTTTACATCAATACCCAAACCATTTGACTTTAGTGCCTTAAACCCTACCTGATTTGGTATGCCAACAATAAGTTGTCCACCTTCCGGAAAAACCTGAAAGTCTACGCCGTTATCATTTTGTCTAATGTTAAAGCTGGCACTTGCTAATTCTTTGTCAGCAATATTTACATCGGCTACTAAAGTCCCTTTAGCTATTGGATCGCCAGGTTTGCTAGTTATTGTAACGGTTAGGTAGCCATTGGCGTCGGTAGTGCCACGACCCCTTGCAAAAACATCGTAGTTGTGAAACACACGCCAGTTTACCGTTTTATTGGCCAAGGGCTTTTTACTAGTGTCTTTAAATTGAATACGAGCGGTTGTTTTGATTGCCTTATCTGCTGGCGCATTAGCATAGCTGATATTGGTAATGAGCTGCTTATCTATAGCCTCGCCGATGAGCAGATTTTTAGAGAAAAAATAATCCGGATCAAAGTTAAGCATCCATAAGGTATAAGCTCTAATGTAATAATTGCCCTGTTTGTAAGTGTTCATAGGCAAAGGAATATGGCCATAAGCAACGCTATTTTTTACAGGTAACTTAACCGTTTGTACCAACGAATCTACCGAATTGTACATCTCTACATAAACAATTTTGCTTAGCGGCGATGGAATATTGTTTTGTGTAGTTACATAGGCCTTAAACCAAACCGTATCAGCAACGGCATAGTAAGGTTTATCTAAGTGCAGGTATACTTTTTCTAAAGGTTGCTCTTCTGATAGCTGTTTAGTTTTGGTAATAATGTTATTTAAGGTAATACTATCTTTTTGGGCGTATGCCGATGTAAAGACAAGACAAGAAAGAAGTAGGAGGATTTTGGTAAAATTCATTTATACACAATTTGCTAATACAAAACTTACAACGTTATTGTAGAACATGAAGCAATCTTATAAATTATATATAAAAGCTTTAGAATTGCTTCGTGCCTCGCAATGACGGGCGAAAAGTAAATATATGGTTTCTTGATTAAGCACAGGAGATTGTATCTAAAGTTTAACAAAATTTTACATTAGCGGTGCTATAGGAATTTCTTGCCGTTTGCTTTAGCTGACGGGCAAAAGTGCGCAGCTTTTTAGGCGAGCTGCTATTAATAACATTGTGGTTTACACAGAATCTCGTTATCTACACCCGATGGAAATGTAAACCCCACATCCCGAGCGTAGCGAGGGGAGGAGTTGAAATGAACAGCTGGACTAACGCCTAAGCTTTTTACTAAATTGCTGTTCTAAAAAGAAATTAACCCTCAGATTTCGTAGATTTTCCAAATCGTCTTCGGACATCAAAGAAACCTGAGGGTAAAAGAATATTAATGCTGAATAAGGAAACTCTCTTTAGACTGACGTACTTTTTTCAAACCAGCCAACCAATCGTTAGCCTCATCGCGGTAACCCAAAGGTAACACGGTAACGCTTTTTAAGCCTTGCTCTTTTAACTTTAAAACTTCATCATATTTCGCACTATCGAAACCTTCCATTGGCGTAGCATCTACTTTTAACAAAGCTGCTTGGGCAATAGCTGTACCAAAAGCAATGTAAGCCTGACGAGCTGCATGCTCAAAATTCACTTGTGCGTCGCGGGTTAAATACATCCCTTTTAAACGGGCAACATAATCTGCTGTAGCCTCTGCAGGTAAGCCACGCTCTGCATTAGTGCGGTTAAAAACCTCGTCAATACGTTCTTCGGTATAGTTGTCCCAAGCGGCAAAAACCAATACGTGAGAGGCGTCTACAATTTGCGACTGACCGAAAGTATGTGGCAATAACTCTTGCTTTAAAGCAGGGTCTGTAACTACAATTACTTTGAAAGGTTGCAGGCCAGACGATGTTGGTGCCAAACGTGCAGCCTCTAAAATTTGATCTACTTTTTCTTGTGGAACGGGCTGTCCGTTCATTTTTTTAGTGGCATAACGCCAGTTTAATGCTTCAATTAAGCTCATTTTTTAACGATTGATATTTATGATAAATCCTTGTATGGCATCCAGAAGAATTTGCTGTTGCATCTCGTCTGGTGCTGCTGTAATGTTAACCATGCTGATAGACGTTAATCCGTGGAGAATAGACCAGAGTGTATGGAATTTTAACAATTTGCGTTGCTCGTCATTTACTTCCATCAAATTGCCAATAGTGCTAATAAGGGTACAACTGAAGTTTCCAATCTCGGCAATTTCCCTAGCTTTTTGACAACTTGGAATACCTAGGCCAAACATCATTCTATAATAAGCGGCATTACTAAAGGCAAATTCGAAATAGCTTAATGACATTTGCGTAAGTTGCTGTTGCGGGTCTTGGTATTTTTCTTTCGTTTCTTGCATAGCTGATGCCAGCATGTTAAAGCCCAGCTTTACAAACTCCTCCTGTATGGCATCTTTGTTTTCGAAATGATTGTAAACCACTGGTAAACTGTAGCCAATGGCCTCGGCAATTTTTCTAATAGACACCGCTTGCCATCCTTCTTGCTGCACAATTTCCGCTGTGGCATCTAGGATTGCTTTTTTGGTGAGTTCTTTTTGTTTCTGCCTATTGTTTTTAACTAACATCTAATTAAGTTAACACTGTTAGCAAAAGTAAAAGTTAACGGTGTTAACTAAAAATGCTTTTTCGGTTTTTGACGGAAAGATGATATTGTTCTAGCGATATAGAAGAACAGATATTATTTAATGAAAAGATAAAAAAGAATGTGCAATGCCTAATTATTATGAGCGTGTTTAGGCTAAAAATAAAGTAACTGCAAAAACAATTTCATATTAAAACAGGTTGTTTTTTATGCAAGCATAGTTAAAATCTGTGTTTGCGTAAGAAATTGATCATTTATAAATGTTACGGGTATGAAGAAATTAATATTATCGGCTATTCTTGTTGCATCTGCAGCTGGAGCAACAATGGCCCAAGAAGGAAGAGGCTTTTATTTAAAACCCACTGGAAGTTATTTTTTGAAGGTTACGCCTGTAGAGTTTCCTAATGTTGGAGATCTACAACCACGCGATCGTGTGTTTAACATTAATCCATTAACTGGTGCACAAACTTTGGTTTCCGAAGAGACAATTACGGGCTCTTTTGGTCAAGGATGGAGAGCGGGTTTAACTGGTGGATTTAGATTTAATTCGGTAGTTGCGTTTGAAATGGGTGTAAACTACTTTCAAAGTGATAAAAATACAATGGCTCGTCAAACTGGTTATAATCAGTTAAATGGAAACGCGTTATTGTCTGTACATTCTCGTGGCCAGGCGAAGGCATTAGATTTAACACCGTCTTTAGTTTTTCATGTGCCAACTACGAAAAATTTCAGGCCTTATTTAAAAATTGGTGCCGTGTTGCCAGTGTACGGTTATTTAGATATCAGTACCACGGTTAACGATCAAACGGGAACAATAGCTAGCGAAATTAATCCAGCGTTTAGGGCGGTAGAGTTAACTAGAGAAGAGCGAATTGAGCCTAGGCCAACTGTAGGTTTTTTGGGCGCCGCCGGATTTAGTGTGCCTATTGGTAGCAAAATTAGTTTCTTTAGCGAAATTGAATATCGTAACGTTTCTGTAAGCAGCAAAGAAAAAGAAGTGAGAAAATTTGAAGGAACGGGAACTACGCTAACTGGAACTAGGGTGCCATTATCTATTAATGATTTGCCAACTGCGCAACGTTATACTGATTATCACAGAAGAATAGACCAAGGCTCTAACGTGCCGGGCAATCCAAATTATGACGCAAACCAAAGAGGCGACGATTTAAGGTCGTATATTAATATTGGCGGTTTGGGAATGAATGTGGGATTGAAGCTGGCATTTTAAACTTAAACCATTAAGGAGTTAAGACTTATTAAGGGAACTGTTTTATAGTTATTATTCTTAATGCAACTTAATTCCTTAATGGTTTTCCAATTTAGTTATCCAGGAATTTGCTCAATTAAAATCTCTTGTTCAGCTTTGTCGTAATAAATGCAGGTCATTTTAACTAAATCAACCACCCATTTTTCAATACCATTTTCAGCACAATTTTTACAGAAAGTATTATAATCTGTTTGCCCTTGCTGATGTGCTTTAAGCTGAATTACGAACTGCTCTTTGTTGGCGATTTCTGATATCGTTAAATCATCGTACTGCGGTTGCGATAGCGTTTTGTAATTATTTGCACCAAAATATTCGGTGTGACTATCGGTTACCGAAGTTTCAAAACCTAACACACCCATTTCCTTTATTTCTCGGATGTATTTTGGGAAGTCTGCGCCAGATTTAACTTTTTGGTGAGCTTTTTCTATTTGCGCTACTGTAAACATTTTTCTTAGGTTATTTTTTCATTACAAAGATGAAGTGTTTTTTCGCAATCGTCAAGCGGTTAGCGTATTATCCTCTTTCACAACTCGCCATTGCGAGGCACGAAGCAATCCTAAAGCACTTTCTAACGTTGTAAGATTGCTTCGTGCCTCGCAATGACGGTATCTTTGATATTTGTTGGTTAGTTATAAAAGACGTGTAATATCGAATGCCGAATATTTTTCCGCCCTTATTTAATTTTAGCTTTAAAAAGTTTTTCAAGCTTATCCATTTTCGGCAAAATTACCGCCCTGCAATAAGGCGCTTGGCCGTTTTTGATGTAATAATCTTGATGATAATTCTCCGCTACATAAAAAGTTTCTGCTTTATCTATTGCAGTAACTACAGGCTTGCCAAAAGCATTTTCTTTATTTAGCAATGCTTTATACTTTTCGGCAGTAGCTTTTTGTTGTTCGCTATGATAAAAAACTACCGAGCGGTATTGTGTACCTACATCAGCCCCTTGTCTGTTAAGTGTAGTTGGATCATGCAGTTTCCAAAAAACCTCTAACAATTCTTCGTAGCTTATTTTTGTGGGGTCGTACTGCATCTCAATTACCTCTGCGTGGTTGGTGGTGCCTGTACAAATTTCTTCGTAAGTAGGGTTGGGCACATTGCCACCTTCGTAACCAGAACGTACGTTGCTTACCCCATTTAAACGCTGAAAAACAGCTTCGGTGCACCAGAAACAGCCCATGCCGAACGTTGCTTTTTCTAATTTAGGTTTTTGAGCATCGGCGCCCAAAATAGAGAAGAGAATTAATGTGGTCATAATTAGCCTTTTCATTTTTTTGTTTTCTTTTTTTGCCACAGATATAGAATTACGTTTTTTGATAAAATGAGTGGATTTGTGTAAATAATGTTTTATCAGGTTACTTGCCTATCAGTGCATCTGTGGCTAAATAAATATACGTAAAAGCAGCAGCAATAGTTTGGCTTCGCACTAAAAATGACAAGCAGCTTAATAATGTGGCTGATATGCATTGTTTTTGGGGTTTAGCCCCGATTGAACGAAAAGCCCGCAAGCGAGTTTGACGAGTGCGGACTTGAAGGAAAAGCGGGACTTGCAGAAAATAGGAGCATTGAAATTGCGCTTCAAAGAATTTATTGCTATAGGTTTATCTACGGTTATTGAATGTGTTGCGTTGTGTTAATAACTTAAGCTTTTGATATTCATTGTCTTGTTTAGGTATTTTTGTGCGAAAAGATGTTTATTAACATATCTTTCCTAAATTTAACTTGAACATTAAAATAAATGATATGTCAACACCTTATATTCCGTGTTTAGACCTAAACACCTACGTAAACGGAACCGAAGAGCAGCGCAAAAAGTTCTCTGACGAACTGGGCAAAGCTTTCAACGATTCGGGTTTTGTAACGATTACTAATCATGGCGTTAGTCAGGAATTAATAGACAAACTCTATAAAAACGTTAAGGAATTATTTGCATTGCCAGTGGAAACAAAACGCAAATATGAAAAAGTTGAACTTGCTGGGCAACGTGGCTACACGAGCGCTGGTAAGGAAACTGCAAAAGGTGCAAAAACTGCAGATTTAAAAGAGTTTTGGCAAATTGGACAGACGGTAACCGATGGCGACCCGATTAAAAATGAATATCCAGATAACGAGGTAGTTGAAGAAATTCCGGAGTTTAATGTGGTTACGAGGGAGATTTACCAGAAGCTGGAAGAAAATGGCAAACAATTGTTAAGGGCTATTGCCACCTATTTAGGTTTACCTATTGATTATTTTGACCAACATGTACACAATGGCAACTCTATTTTAAGAGGGATCCACTATTTTCCGATTGAAGATCCAGACTCTATCGCTCCAGATGCGGTACGTGCTGGTGCGCATGAAGATATTAACTTAATTACTTTGTTAATTGGTGCAAGCGCAGATGGTTTGGAAGTATTAACTCGTAGTAACGAATGGTTGGCAATTAAAGCGCAACATACAGATATTGTGGTAAATGTGGGCGATATGTTACAGCGTTTAACGAATAACAAACTGCGTTCTACAACACATAGAGTGGTAAATCCGCCTCGCGAACTGATGAAGACTTCTCGTTTTTCGGTGCCGTTTTTCTTGCATCCACGTAGTAAAATGGATTTAACAAGTTTGGATTCTTGCATTGACGCAGAACATCCAAAAGTTTATAGCGACATGACTGCGGGAGAATATTTAGATGAGCGTTTAGCAGAAATTGGACTGAAGAAAATGTAGTTAGTCCTTGGTTGTTATATTGCCGTCATTTCGATACGTAGCATAGCGCAGTGAGAAATCTAGTAAAATGTTTAAATCGCTAGATTTTATTTCATATAGCTTCGGTTCTCCTTTTTCGTCGAAATGACGGTTTTTTTATTGTATTTGATTACTTATTCTGCTTAATCAGGCTATCTACCTTCACCGAACCGCTAACTTTTATTGGCGCTTTAGGTAGCGCCAAAGAATCCGCTACCACTTTTTTAACCTCTACCTTTGCAGGAGTTTTAACCGTTGTTTTCGCAGGAGTGTTTGCAATTACTTTTCCTTTGGTATTTTTTGCGGGAGCTGACTTTGTAGCTGGTTTTGCCGCAGGTTTCTTAGCTTTCGCTGGTCCTTTAATAATATCTGCTTTGCTTGTTGGTCTCAGCTCTGGTTTCCAAATAAAGCCTGTTAAAATTGCTTCTTTGGCTAATTTATGAAGTGGATCTACAGCGCCTTCAACTTCGCGTACGGTTACAATGTGTGTGAGTTCTTTATCGGCAAATTTAAAGCGTAATCTACTGCTCACCGTTTGGTTTACGTTGTCATATTCGCCTTTATTGTTTTTACTGTAGTAGATACTCTCTGCGTTTCCATCTACGTACATATTACGTATTTCACCTTCCGCAAAAAAACCGGTTATAATTTTGCCTTTTACCTGATTGAATTTGGTAGAATCGCCTTCTACATTTACAATAAATCCATTTTGTAACACTTGAAAATTATGGATTTTACTGTTTTTAAAGAATACATGTATGGTATCTCCCGTTTGCTGTGTTCCATCTGACCAAAGAATGGGGCTTTTGTACCAACGCAAAGTAGAATCTGCCGAGGTGTAATACAACGAGTCAGCTTTAGCCTGCATATTAGATTTATAAACCCTCACATTGTGGAAAGCTTTAATCACCCTTGCCTTAACCGTATCTGCCGGATTAGTTACCACCGTATCTTTTAATAACTTGTTTGCAGAATTTAATGTTGGCTTTACGTTGCCCGTATTTGCTGCTCCTGCTTTTACAGCTGTATTTACTTTTCCTTTAACTGCTTGAGGTACTTTTTGCAAAGCATTTTTTACAGAATCGGACTTCAATGCCGGAGCTATTTTCTTCAATTTTAACAAGCTATCGGCTATAAGACTGTCTTGTTTTAGTTTAGTTTTTACCGCTAAAAGACTATCAATAGCTAAAGGTGGGGCTTCAATCTTTGGATTTTTACCTCCTTTTTCAAGTTCCTTGCGTTCTTTTCGGCTTAGTTTTTTATCAGGTTTTGCTTGTTGCTTTGCTTCCAGTTTTAGTTCTTCGCCTTGCTGTTGCAACAATTTCCTGGCCTCTGCCTTTTCCTTGTCTTTCTCAGCTTTTTCCTTTTCGTCTTCGGCACCAATTTCATTATCCTTTTTTACTACTGGTCTGCTTAATAGCGACATATTTTTAACCAAAGAACGTTGGCTTTCTAAAGTATCGGCGCCTAACCAAAGTGTATCAGGTATTTTTTTGTTGTTTACCGTAATGCTATCTTTTGTGCCGAATGCTACATAAGCCTTTTCTGTAGCCACAATGCGCTCGTCATCTCGGTAGTATTCTCCCAATTGTCCCCACAGCGTAGTTTGGTCTTTAGTATCTTTAAAAGTGATGTTTTTTACTGCTTTTCCATATCCTCTCTTGCCGTAGTAGTACAAGCTGTCTCCCTTTAAAGAACGACTTCCATTAGTGTATAAGTTCTTCTTGCCGAAATAGGCATTTTCAGTTTTTGTATTGTAGGCACCATCTTCGGTGTACAACTTGTCTTCTTTATTTTTGATATTGGTTGGACCATAAAAATAAGTCCAATTTGTACCAGTATTGTACCGTAAATCGTCGGACGTAATGGTGGTTTTTTCTGCGGTTACCACAAATACCTTGTTCTTGAAATATGCATCGCGGGTGTTTGAAAAATAGAAACCTTCGGTACTCGTAATAGTGGCGTCTTTGTTTTGCAATTTTCCGCCAGTGGTGTATTTACCAATTTTGGCCACCATATCATAGTCCAATATGTTGGTGGTAAGTGTATTTTCTCTATCTACTAGCTTTACGTTATTATCTAAATGTGCTTTCTTGGCGTTTCCATCATAATTCAAGAAATCTGAATAAATGTTTAAGGTGTCACCTTGGTTGATGTGTACATTTTTAAAGGCCTCGAAAAAATTTCTATCCGCATAGAGTACTGCACTATCGCACGTTAATATGGCGCCATCGTGGCTGAAAACAGGTTTTCTAAGATAAGAGATAGATTTCTTAGCATCAATATCTGCTTTTTCTGCCGTCTCCAGTTTTATCTGGGTACGCGTTTGCGCTAACATGGCAAGCGGGCAAATCAATAAAAGAAATAAGAGGTGTAACTTTTGCACGGTACAAATTTACAATTTTAGATCCAGTTGGCGGTTATCAGTTTACAGTTATCAATTTGCAATTCACAGTTGATAAATTCAATTCACAATTAACCAGTTCAACAATTAACCAGTTAACCAAATAAGTTATATTTTTGAAAGCATGTTACCATTAGAACAATTTACCAGCTATATTTTGCAGCATCAGCTTTTTGATAGGGCAGACCATGTTCTGCTGGCTGTTAGTGGCGGTAAAGACTCTGTTTTAATGGCACAGCTATTTAAACTCGCTGGCTTTCGTTTTAGTATTGCGCACTGCAATTTTAATTTAAGAGCCGATGAAGCACAGCGAGATGAGGCTTTTGTGAAATTGTTGGCCGAGCAAATGGAAGTGCCTTTTCATATTGTTCATTTTAATACGAAGGAATTTGCTGAGCAACATAAAATTTCGACCCAAATGGCAGCCAGGCAATTACGTTACGATTGGTTTGAGGACGTTAGACAAAAGCATGATTACAAATTTATTGCGGTAGCTCATCATCAAAACGATGCCATAGAAACCGTTTTACTTAATTTAGTACGTGGAACAGGTATAAGTGGTATGCATGGAATTTTGCCAAAACGAGGTTGTCTAATTAGACCGTTGTTATTTTTATCGCGGCAGCAAATTGACAAAATCATAGACGAAAGTGATTTTTCTTATGTAGAAGATAGTTCTAACCAAAGCAGTAAATATGCACGTAACAAATTACGTTTGCAGGTAATTCCGCACCTACGAGAAATCAACCCTAATTTAGAGGAAACCTTTGCACAGAATATTCATCGCTTTGCCGAAACCGAAGCTTTGTTGCAAACCGTGGTTGCCGAAACTCGGAATAGGTTATTTAAAGAGGAACTGGGAAGCATAATTATTTCAATTGAGGAAGTTTTGGTATTGCAGCCTCAGCAATTATTGTTTTTCGAACTTTTAAGACCCTTTAATTTTACCACTACAGTTGTTAATGAAATTTTAAACTCCTTAAAAAAGCAAAGCGGCACATCTTTTTACAGTAGTACCCATCGCTTAACCATTGACAGAGGGAACTTGTTGATCTCGGACTTAGATAAAACAGAAGCGCATATCTTTAACTTACATGGCGAGGGTAAAATTAACTTAAACCACGGGCAAAAAATTGGTTTGCATTTTTCCAATAATTTAACTTTAAGCGCATCAAAACAAGTTGCTTATGTTGACGCTAATTTGTTGATTTTTCCATTGATATTACGTTACCGACAAGACGGAGATAGGTTTAAGCCCCTTGGAATGAAATCTTTTAAAAAGCTGAGCGATTTTTTTATTGATGAAAAAATACCGCTGCCACAAAAAGATAAAGTTCCATTACTCATCAATGGGAATGGCGAAGTGGTTTGGGTTGCGGGTATGCGCCAAGATGAAAGATACAAAGTAACCGTAACAACAAAAAAAGTTGCTATATTCGAATTATCAAATTTATAAATGGACGGCAGATACACCTACATAGAGAAACAATACATTGGTCGAGATTACATCCGTATTTGTATACGTTTAATTATGGCTGCTTTCTGTTTTGCCGTCTATGTTTACGAAAGAGACAGAGATAACACCGTCGATTTATTTCTGGTAGTTGGCTTTGGCATCATTGGAGTTTCCATTATATTACTGTTTATGGTACAGTATAAAACTGTTATCGAAAACAAAAAAGTAATCATAGATGGCTTGTGGACTGCCAAGAAAGTGGTGATAGACTTAAATAATGTCACAAACATTCGTAAGGAAACCTACAGTAGATATTTCTTTAATAATCCTGTGTATAACCTGCATAAAAATGGTACAGTACGTTTCTTCTCGTCTGGTAAAGATGCTGTAGTACTTACTGATAGAGATGGTTTGGAGTACTATATTGGTACACAAAGGCCCAACGAAATGTACCTTGTTCTGCAAAATGAGATGAAAGCTTAGTAACCTAGCGTGTGTTCAACACCGTTAAGTTGTGAAGTATATTCCCCAATTTTTCCTCAGTTTTTACAAAAGCATATTGTTGTTGCTGCAAAATAGCTGTTTGTGTGGCGTTTAGCGCTAGGGCATTAATATTGCAATGGATGTAAAAAACAAAAACCATGAAAAAATACATCTATCTATCACTTGCTGCTGCAGTATTGGGAATCTCCTCGGCTAAAGCTCAAGTTTATGTAGCCAAGGTATCTAAAGATTCTCTTGGCATTTTAACCAACCGATTAGAAGCTTTAAAAATCAACCAAAAAATACAAGAGTTGAAAATTGAAGAAGCGGAAGAAGAAGTTGAGGTTGAGAAGTTAAGAATTAAGCTTTTAGATGCAAATGACCGTGCTAAAGAATCGGCGGCTAAAAACAGTAGCAGTTCATCTAAAACTGGCAACGGCGATGTGAATTTAAAAGAATTAGAAAAGTTGACGAAAAAAGCAAAGAGCGATATGGGCGATTCGCAAAAAGCTTTAGAGCGTTTTAACAAGCAAATAAGTGCAGTGGAAAAAATTAGAGCGAAAATTTTGGAAGAAGAACGAAAAGCTGGCTATAAGAAGCCTTCAATAGTTTTTTCTTACAAATAATTAAAGGGTGCGTTAAGCACCTTTTTTGTTGCACTTATTCGTTGAATTTATTACTCACAGATAACAATGTTTGAATAAGATATACTTTACATTTGCTTTTGTAATTCTGAGATAGATTTACAACACAACTAATGTTAATGAAGCCATTATAATGGTAATGCAAAAATGGTTTTATAACATATAATGTAATTTCATACTAATGAAAATAGGAATAGTTTGTTACCCTACCTTTGGCGGTAGTGGTGTAGTAGCTACAGAACTTGGTAAAGCCCTTG
>Ga0308157_10007041_pt1 | contig 13223 bp, 13 predicted proteins | sample PhyBR1_FD_201035 | JGI IMG/M metagenome (GOLD analysis project Ga0308157, IMG submission 201035) | Phyllosphere microbial communities from UC Gill Tract Community Farm, Albany, California, United States - DLSLB.R1 | ecosystem: Host-associated > Plants > Phyllosphere > Unclassified | place: USA...
TCCTGTCGCGGCGATTGGATTTGGATATCGCGGTCGAATACGATTTGCGAGAATGGCAGCCTGATCTAACGTTCGAATACAATACCGAGGAGCGGATGCGCGAGCTGCGCGACGATTATAATCGTTGCGGCGGAACGCATCCGACGGGCGAACGGAAATTATGGGAAAGCCGAGATTCCCTTCTTCGCCGGATCGAAGGCGTACTGGACCGGTATCGGAAATACTCGAATGTGATCGTTGCCGGACACGGCACGATATTCGGTACATTAGTCGGGCGTGCCGACATCGCCCAAGGAGAGATCGTCGAGTACGAGGTGCGAGAGGGATGAGAAGCGAACGCAAAACTCGGCATCGCAAGCGATTCGGTCTACGAAGGCGTGTCGTCTACCTAATCGCGATGACCGTGGTCATGCTGCTGGGATTAGCTTCGCGGGCTTACTCGCAGACACTGCCTGAATTCTGGGCCGATCACGCCGGAGACGCATTATGGGCAGCCATGGTTTATTTGCTTTTTCGCCTACTGCTGCCCGATTATCGAACATGGACATGCGCGCTCGGTGCTGTATTGTTCAGCTTCGGAATCGAATTCAGCCAGCTGTATCGGGCGGAGTGGATCGATGCGCTCCGCTCCACGACGCTCGGCGCGCTAGTGTTGGGACGCGGGTTTCTGGCGGTCGATCTGTTACGTTACGCGGCAGGGATTGTTGCGTGTTGGGTCGCCGATATCAGCGTATTGCATCTATGGAGCCGGAAGACGGATACGAATTCGAGCAAGGAGGAGAATAGATGAAAAAAATCATAATCGGCTCTGTGCTTACGCTCGCGGGAACCTGGATCGTCGGCTTCATATTCATCGCGGCCGTGCTGTTCGTGCCGAATATGTCTTCATGGGACGGAACTCGGGTATGGTATGCGATCTTCGGCGGAGGGCCTTACGAAGCCGATTTGAAGCAAAGCATGGCACTTGGACTTCCGTTTGCCATCGGCGTGTTAATGTTTGCCGCGGGCATCGTGATTCTGGCTATCGAGTTTTTCCGCCCGGAGTCTAATCGCGAACGAATGCCTTCCCCGGTTCGTCCGACTCCGAGTCAAGGGAACGGGGGTCCGAAGCTTCCGACCTTCCCCGCAGATCAACCGCGGGCCAAAGAAGAAGATATTCCCACCATGAAGGAAGTTCAATCTTGAACGGAAAGGAGCTTCATCAGACGGCGGATACGAAGATTGTTGTCTTGCTCTTGCCGCTTAAGGCATCGGACATTCAGCTGCTGGCCCCTATCGCGAAGCGATCATTCGACGACGATTCGTTCCGGCATACGGGTGTTGCCGAGGATGGGCCGCACGGCTATGCGGATGGTTCTTTGCTGCAAGCATTGGCTTTTGAGGAAAACTTGCCGTCTTACCGGATCGAGGCTAACGGGATTTTGAGCGGAGCAATTGCCGTTCGGGAACCGGAGGACGGAATCCGCGAGTTGGAGCTGTTCTTCGTCGATCCGGATTTTCAGGGACAAGGCGTAGCGCTTGCAGCCTGGACGACTTTGGAATCGATGTATCCGCACACGAGGCTCTGGAGGCTGGAGACACCGGGCTATTCGCTGCGCAATCATGCTTTTTATGAACGTAAATGCGGGTTCGCGCGCGTCGGCATTCGCAATCCCGGACATCCGCGCGACGAGAGCTTGCTTTTCGAAAAATCGGTTTTGGGGGACAATTAAATGATCGAAATTCGTATGCTGCAAGTCGGCGATCTGCCGCAGCTTGCCGTCCTTTACGGGGAATTGGTTGAAGAAAAATCGTCGCCCGAAGCGATGCGAGGAACCTTTGACAAGATTGCGTCCGACGACAATTACAGCTTGCTGGGTGCTTTTGAATACGGACGGTTGGCAGGGAGCCTCATGGGCGTGATTTGCGAAGATTTAATCGGCGAATGCCGTCCTTTTATGGTTATCGAGAATGTGATCGTATCGGAAGCTTTTCGCGGTAAAAAGGTAGGCAAGCTGCTGATGCAAGAAGCGGAACGGGTCGCTCGCGAACGCCGTTGCGGCTACGCGCTGCTCGTATCAAGCGGGTTCCGCAAGGAAGCTCATGCGTTTTACGAATCGCTCGGCTATACGGAAAATGTGCGCGGGTTTCGCCGAAGATTGGACTGAGGGGCTTGCCCTCGTCCATTGTCCTTTTTTCAAAAAAATCAAGCTTTCGTCTTGTAATCGCTTTATACGCTGTGCTACAATGGGGCAGACAACAGGATTGTGACCGGTAATGCGGGCAATGCCTAAGTTAACTCAAATATTATTAACTCTGGGGGTCTTTTTTGACCATCCGACTTGATGATATTTGCATTAACTTAGGCTTTTTTTATCCCTGAATTGCTCAAAAGCTTCGTAACGGGCAATCTTAAATGTGCGATGGCAGTCGGGAGTGAGAATCGTGATTATAGAAAAAGTGTTGAATAACAATGTGCTATTGACCCGCAACGCGAAGGGCAAAGAAGTCATTGTTATGGGACGAGGCATCTCCTTTAACAAAGTGATCGGCGACGCCGTTGACGAACATAAGATCGATAAAATATTTATGCTGAATACGAACGAGTTGACCGCACGCTTGACCGAGTTGCTGAACGATATTCCGGTTGCGCATCTGGAGACGGTGAAGTCGATCGTCGAACATGCGGGCCGGGTGCTCGGCGAAGAATTGAACGATAATATTTATCTGTCGCTGACCGATCATATCTCGTACGCGATTGATCGGCACAGCAAAGGCATTGATTTCAAAAACGCGATGCTGTTCGAAATCAAGCGTTTTTATAAAAAAGAGTATGCGATCGGACAGGATGCGCTCAAGATGATCGAAGAGCAGCTGGACGTTCGGCTGCCGGAAGACGAAGCGGGGTTTATCGCGCTGCATATCGTCAACGCGCGCACGGACGGCGCGGAGATGCGGCTGACGATGGAGATGACGGAGATCGTCCATCATATCCTCAATATCGTCACCTACCATTACGGTATCGTGCTCGACGAATCTTCGCTCAGCTATTCGCGCTTCCTGACGCATTTGCAATACTTCTCGATGCGGCTGCTGCGTCACGAAGTGCAAGACAGCGGCGAAGACTTCCTGTACGAGCAGGTGCGCAAAAGTTACGTCAAAGCTTTTGATTGTGCCAAAAAGATCGACGATTATTTGCAAAGCACGTATCATCAATCGCTCAGCAAAGACGAATACGTCTATCTGACGATTCATATTCAACGCATCACGACGCGCGGCGAAGAATAACTTCCCGCGCGGCCAATTTCATATTTTTATCGGATACAGGGTGTAACTGGTCATGCAGGCAAAACCTGAGCTGGTGAGAGAACGAACGTTTTTTGCGAAAGTCTTTTTGCGCGAAAACCGTCTGTTCCGTCACGAGTTCAGGTTTTTCTGCGTTTTACGGGGAAAGCAACGGGCAGCCGGCGCTCGTTGGTTCCGGGATAAAACGCAGCAAAGCGAACTCGGCGGTCGATCGGTAACAGGCATGTCATTATCCAATAGGGAGGCCTCATCATGAGCGCGAAAGATCAAGAAATTGCGAAAAAAGTCATCGAAGGCGTAGGCGGCGAAAGCAATGTCAGCTCCGTTTTCCACTGTGCGACGCGTCTGAGATTCAAGTTGAAAGATACGGCCAAAGCGGATAAAGAAGGATTGAACAATACGCCGGGGGTGGTTACGGTCGTAGAGAGCGGCGGTCAGTTCCAAGTCGTCATCGGCAACAACGTGCCTGAAGTATTCAAGGGCATCATGGATCAAACCAGCCTGAAAGATGCGGAGAGTGCCGATAAAGCCGAAGATTCCGGCGAAAAAGGAAGCTGGCTGAACCGCGCGGTCGACATGATCTCCAGCATCTTCTCGCCGCTGCTCGGCGCGTTGGCCGGAGCCGGGGTACTCAAAGGTCTCGTCGCCCTGTTCCTGGTCATGGGTTGGATCTCCGAAGATTCGGGCACGTACCTGATCTTGAACGCCGCGTCCGACAGCGTGTTTACGTTCCTGCCGATCTTCCTGGCGATCACGTCGTCGCGCCGCTTCAAGACCAATATGTTCGTCTCCGTCGCCATTGCGGGCGCGCTCGTCTATCCGGCGATCGCCGCCGCGCAATCGGCCGGAACCGCGCTGAACTTCTTCGGCATTCCGATCGTGCTGGTCACGTACACGTCGACGGTCATCCCGGTCATTCTGGCGGTATGGGTCCAGTCTTACGTCGAGAAATTCTTCGCGTCGTTCGTGCACCAATCGGTTAAAAACATTCTCGTGCCGATGCTGACGCTGCTCGTCGTCGTGCCGCTTACGTTCCTCGCGTTCGGTCCGGTCGGCAATATCATCAGCGAAGGCTTGGCAAGCGGCTATACCTGGTTGTACAATCTCAGTCCGATCGTCGCGGGTCTGATCGCGGGCGGATTCTGGCAAGTGTTCGTGATCTTCGGCGTTCACTGGGGCTTCGTGCCGATCATGCTCAGCAACTTGGGTACCATCGGGTACGACACCATGCTGCCGATGCTGGCCGCACCGGTGCTGGCTCAAGCCGGCGCGCTGTTCGGCATTTTCCTCAAAGCCAAAAACCGCGATCTTAAAGCCCTGTCCGGTTCGGCAACATTGGCGGGGATCTTCGGGATTACGGAACCGGGGATTTACGGGATTACGCTCAAGTATAAAAAACCGTTCATTCTGGCTTGTATCTCCGGCGCGGTCGGCGCGGCAATCATCGGCGCCGGCGGCGGACGCGCGATCTCGTTCGCTTTGCCTAGCGTATTGGCGATCCCGGCTTATGTCGGAACGGGTTTTGCGACTACGGTAATCGGGATCTTCGTCGCGTTCGCATTGGCTGCGCTGCTGAACCTGTTCCTGTTCAAAGAACCTGCTGCGGAAGCAAACGCAAACCATGCGCCTGCTAAGACTTCCGACGGACAACCGGCAGCGGCTCGCGTCGAAGAAGCCGTTTCCGCTCCGGCAGAAAGTCTGCTCAAAAAAGAAATCATCGTCAGCCCGCTGGAAGGCGCGATTCAAGCGTTGGACACTTTGCCTGACCCCGCATTCTCGTCGGGCGCGATGGGACAAGGCATCGTGGTCGATCCGACCTCCGGTCATCTGACTTCTCCGGCTGCGGGCACCGTTACGACGGTATTCCCGACCGGACATGCCATCGGCATTACGACGGACGGCGGCGCGCAGCTGTTGATCCACGTCGGAGTGAACACGGTTCGCCTCAAAGGCCAATTTTTCGATAAAAAGGTCAAAGAGGGCGATCGCGTCGAAGTCGGTCAACTGCTGCTTGAATTCGATCTGGAACAGATCAAAGCCGCAGGCTACGTGACGGCGACTCCGGTTATCGTAACCAACTCGGCCGAATATCTCGACGTGTTGAAGTCGACGGAATCTGCCGCGAAAAACGGCGACTACCTGCTGACGACCGTCGTGTAATCATCAGCTCTTTGCAAAAACAAAAAAGCTCCGCATTTCTTTTTTTAAAGAAATGCGGAGCTTTTTTTACGGTCCGAAGCCGCTTTCCTTGATTTTGCGCACGGAACATTTATTGCAAAAAAATGAATATTCGATGAAAGGTGCTTAGAATCTGTTTGAAAAAAGCCCCAGGGTGTAATACTGCTTAGTCCTACCATTTATCTACCGACTAGGAGGAAGCCCTACATGTTCAAACGCATGGAAGAGATCATGATCGAAATTCCGGATGTCGAAAAGCCGGACGCCAATGCTGCCGCGGCAGTGCACGAACTGCTCGGAGGAAAGTTCGGCGAGATGTCGACGCTGAACAACTATTTGTACCAATCGTTCAACTTCCGTTCCAAGTCCAAGCTGCGTCCGTTTTACGATCTCGTGATGAGCATCACGGCCGAGGAGCTGGGCCACGTCGAATTGGTCAGCCACGGCATCAATAAAATCATGCAAGGATCGACTTCGCCGGGCGACCCGGATAAAAGTCCGTTGGAATCGGTGAAAGACGCCCGTTTCTCTTATCCGTTCCTGGCAGGCGCGCAGGGCGCGATGCCGTTCGACTCCATGGGCAATCCGTGGACCGGCGCGAATGTCTTCAATAGCGGCAACCTGGTCGAAGACCTGCTACATAACTTCTTCCTAGAATGCGGGGCGCGTACGCACAAGATGAAAGTGTACGAAATGACCGATCATCCTGCCGCCAGAGCCGTAGTCGGCTTCCTGTTGGTACGCGGCGGCGTTCACGTGGTGGCCTATGCCAAAGCGCTCGAAGTGGCAACCGGCGTCAATGTCACCAAGTTGATTCCGATTCCTTCGCTGGATAACCGGAAATTCAATGAATCCCGGAAGTACGAAGAAAAAGGCGTGCATACGAAGCTGTACACGTGGAGCGATAACGATTTTACGACGATCGATCAGATCTGGAAAGGGACCCACCCCGAAGACGGATCGGCGCTCGAAGTCATTCACGGCGTCCCGAAAGGCGTGCCGATTCCGGAAGCGCCGCCTCTCGACGAAGAATTCGCGCCGGGCATTTCCGCGGACGAGTTCAAAGAAATCGCGAAGCGCCTGAAGCAATCCGGCAACATCAAAGAATAAGTCAAAGCGCGATATCGAATAAAAAAGCAGCCGTGTTTCTCGTAAAGAGAAGCACGGCTCAACGTGTCGAGAAAGTCTAACGTAGCTGGAAGCGAGAAGACGGAGAGAGAAATTCAGTGCAGGAACGACAGTGATCGCCTTTGAAATCGGGAAAATACCACTAAAATTCAATCTTTTTCCCGATTTCAACACGCGACCGGAACGAATTTCTCTCGGAGTCTTCTCGCTTCTCACGCCCAAGTAACTTTTTCGAAAACTTGTGCCGTGTTTCTCATAAAGAGAAGCACGGCTGTTTGTTTTGCGTATATAATCGAATCAAACGCGACGGGCGACGTTTCAAAACCGCCCTTCGATCAGCTTCGCCGTCCGGACCAATTCTTCATTGTCTTTGGCGGCAAGGCCGGAGAGCAGCATGCTGCCGTCTTCAAGTCCGATTCGACCGCCAAATCCTTGCAGCATCGCCTCTATGTACATGGGCCACATGGTCGCACCGGAGCCGTGCAGCAGGATAGGCAACGTACACCCTGCGCGCTTCAGTACTTTGCGGATATTGCGAACGATGGAAGACTCCCGCCCGGGATCGGGATCATGAATCCCGATCAGCACTCTCAGGCATGATTCGCAGCCGGGCATAGCGACGAAGCGTTCCGCATCCGCTTCGGAACAAAGGCCGGCTTCAACATCGATTCCCCGCGATAGCGCTGTTGCAATGATCCATTCCGCATCAGGCTCATGGATATTGATCGAGACGTAGTCCGGAACGACATGCCAAGAACGTAGAAGCTGCATGCGCGCCGCGCTATCCGGCAATATCGACCAGGCGGTCGAGATTCCGATGGGGACGCCCGGCACTCGTTCGCGTACTGCCAAAAGAATGCGAGCGACGTCGTCCGCCGTAAGGCTTTCTTTGCCTTCCCGGTCACGAATATGGATATGCAGCTCGGCTGCTCCGGCACGAACCGACTTTTCGGCGTCGCTTGCGATTTCATCCGATGTATAAGGAACCGCCGGATGGTCTTCTCGGGTCCGGGAGCCGTTCAAACAAGCTTGCAGCATGCGGCGTCCTCCTTCTGGTCAACGAGCGCTAATTCGAGTGCCTTGTCAGATCCGAAGGTGCGGTTGCATTCGATGGTTTAAATCTGACAAGATACTAGTATATTCCAATTATCGGAAGATGACAGCGTTTTTTTAAGTCCCTTGACGCTTATATTTTCTTTTGTTTATGTCTATATTTTTCCAGGTAATTTATGAAGGGATAGTCACTTTGCCTTATTTATCGCTCTTTTTACCCGACTAAAGTCGTCATTAGCGCCTGCTTACTAATAAAAAAAAATTTGTATCCGATATTTTTTATAAAAGGAAGTTGTAAGTACATCGAGGGGGTTGTCCATTGCGAATCCATGTAACGGATCTTCAACAAGGCGATATGCTGAAAGAAGATGCATTTAACCCGGCGGGTTTGCACGTACTGCCGAGAGGCACAGTCGTGAAGATCGAGGAGACCGATCTGCTGAACCGGCACAAAATCGACTATGTCGAGATCGAACCGCGTGGTTCCGAGACGGGACCGGGCGTACTAAGCGCCGTTATGCAGAGTCATATCGAGCTTGCCATTCGCGGTTATCAGTCTATCTTCTTGGAAGCTTTGACCAGCGGGAAGTTCGAGGAGTCCACGGTCGATCTTCAGCTTGAACCGCTGCTGCGTACCGTCGACGAACATCGCGATATCGTATCGCTGCTGCTCGTGCTCGAACGCGAAGACGTGAGTTTGTATAATCACTCGATGCAAGTCGGCATGTTGTCATATTACATGGCGACCTGGCTGGGTTATTCGCGCGAAGAATGCTATGCGGTCAGCAAAGCCGGTTATTTGCACGACATCGGCAAAAGCAAAATTTCGCCGACGATTCGCAATCGGACGGATTACTTGACCGAATACGATATGCAAGAACTGCGCAAGCATGCGAAACTGGGCCATGACGTGATCAAAAATTCGATGAATGACGAAACGACCGCTCTTGTGGCGCTTCAACACCATGAACGCGAGGACGGTTCGGGTTATCCGCAGGGATTGACCAAGCCGGACATTCATCCTTATTCGCAGATCGTAGCCGTTGCCGATACATACTTGAGATTGTCCGAAGGCAAAAAGGGCGAACCGAAGCGTCCATTGCTCGATATTTTGCGCGAAGTGAGCGAGTTGGGCTTCGGTAAGCTGAACGAAAAGCCGGTACAGGCACTCGTGCAGCATCTGATGTCGAACTTGATCGGCAAAAACGTGCGTCTAAGCAGCGGAGACACAGGCACGATTATTTTGAATAATCCGTCCGACATTTTCAAACCGCTCGTACGCGTGGGCGATCAATTCCACGATTTGTCGCGGGAGCGGAATTTGGCGGTTGAAGAAGTTTTCCTGTAAACGAAGAATTGCAAAAGGCTTTCCGGAGTTTTTCGGAGAGCCTTTTTGCATCGTCGCGTATACGAACGCAGTGAGTAAAAAAGAGGGATTTCATTCACGCATCTCGAACGAACAGTAATGGCACGTAACGGTGTACGAGGAGGAACGCATGATGCAGCCGAAGTGGTTGGAATGGGTCAAACAAATTCAGGCGATCAGTCAGGCGGGATTGGAATATTCCAAAGATGTCTACGACCTGGAGCGCTTTGAGATGCTGAGAACGATCAGTTTGGAAATTATGCACGAATATACGGGAGTCGAAACGACGCAACTGCGCGAGCTGTTCGCGGGAGAGACCGGATATGCGACACCGAAGGTGGACGTGCGGGGCGTCATTTTTCAAGAGGATCAGATATTGCTGGTGCGCGAACGTCTGGACGGCGCTTGGTCGCTGCCGGGGGGCTGGGCGGATATCGGTCTCTCGGCCAAAGAAAATGTCGTGAAAGAGATTCGGGAAGAAACGGGATATACCGCGGAGGCAGGAAAGCTTCTGGCTATTCTCGATAAAAAATTCCACGATCATCCGGTTTCTCCTTTCCATGTATACAAAATATTTATCCGGTGCGAGATTACGGGAGGAGAAGCGGCTGCGACGATGGAGACGAGCGAGGTCGGGTTTTTCGGCGAAGAAGACTTGCCGCCGCTTTCGATCGAGCGCAATACGGAGCATCAAGTCAAAACCATGTTCGAGTACCTGCGTAATCCGGAGCGTGCAGTATGGGTGGATTGACGCCGAATAGTTCAATGAATGCGCGATGACTAAACGGTTATAAGGCTATACCTTTCCTATAATTAAAAATCATGATATGAAAAATTCATGATAGAATCTACCGATTGATTGAACCGGAAAAAAGGACGACAATAAAGATAGACGGTACATTATAGCGCATATTGGGGGATGAAACACTGATGATAGAATTGTTGGTCGTGCGGCACGGGGAGTCGCAGGCGGATTTGGAAGACCGCCACGAAGGCCGGGCGGATTTTGAACTGACGCCGCTCGGCGAGCGTCAGGCAGGTCTTGCCGCAGCCTGGATCGCGAAGCGGTATCGTCCGCACGAGATCCTGGCTAGTCCGCTGAAACGCGCCGCGCGCACAGCCGAAGCGATCGCTCAAGAGTGCAAACTCTCGGTCGCGTATGATGAAGATCTTATGGAATGGAACAATGGATTACTGGCCGGTCTCAAGCGCGACGAAGCACGGCTTCGTTATCCGCTGCCGAGCACGGGTCGTCAGCCGCATGATACATTTGCCGAGGCCGAATCGGAAATTCAGTTTCGTGCTCGGGCGGAAGCTTTTTTGTCGAAGCTGCTGTTTACCCAACAAAACAAATCGGATCTGCGCCGAATTTGCATCGTTTCGCATGGAGGCATGATCAATATGTTATTCCATAGCTTAACGAATCTACCGTTCCAATCGGAGATTTCTCTGGCTACGGGGGATACGGGAATCCACCTTTGGCGCATCGACGGTTCTCGCAAGCGAATCGTGTTTATGAACGCGCAGGAGCATTTGCGGAGTTAATCGAAGACGGGATGATTCATTGCTTTAAAGGAGGGGAGAACGTGACGACAGTCATCGAATTGAAAAACGTCTCCTGGAGACGCGGAGAAAACATGATTTTGCAAGACATCGATTGGACTGTCGAAGAAGGCCAGCATTGGGCAATACTTGGGCTTAACGGTTCCGGCAAGACAAGTATTTTGAACATGATCAACGGATACATGTGGCCCACGAACGGCGAAATATCGGTGCTGGGGCATAAATTCGGAACCATCGACTTGCGCGAACTCCGTAAGTCGATCGGTTGGGTAAGCTCATCGCTGCAGGAGAAGATCCGTCCGAACGAACAAGCGTTGGAGATCGTCATTAGCGGTCGTCACGCCTCGATCGGACTCTATACAGAAATTGAACAGGCAGACCGGGAAAAGGCGGAAACGCTCATGCGCGATTTGGGCTGTTCTCATCTGATCGGGCGCACCTACCAGACCTGTTCGCAAGGCGAGAAACAAAAGCTTCTGATTGCACGCGCCCTTATGGCTTCCCCGAAGCTGCTGATCCTGGACGAAGCCAGCAACGGCTTGGACTTCATCTCCCGCGAAGCGCTGCTGCAAAGTATCGATGCCTTGTCCTCGCGTCCCGACGCGCCTACATTGCTGCTGGTCACGCACCACACCGAGGAGATCTCTCCGGTATTCTCCCACTCGCTATTGATCCGCCGCGGAGAAATTTTCGCCCAAGGCCGCTCAAACGAAATTTTAAGCGATAGCAACCTGTCCGATTTCTTCGAAATGCCCGTCGGCGTGGAATGGCGCGGCGGCCGAGCCTGGTTATCCGTTCGCTGATACCGGAAACAAGTCTTGAACCTGTCGTTCGTCCGTCATTTCGAAAGCCCGTGTTTTCTTCTCGGTGAAGCGGGTAATAATACCTTGTCGAAACAAAGACCAGAACCTACCGAGGAGGAAAACAACATGACAAATTCCAACCAAGATCCGAATCAACAAAGCGCCGGCGAAGATACGCCGATGGAAAAAACGCGCAAAGAAAATGGCGCCAACGTCGAAACGCAAGCCGACGAGTGGGACAACAAACCTTCTCCGAAAGCCGCCGGCGACGAAGACGACAAAAAGTAATCCGCTCGCAATCTTGATGATTTCGTTGCGGCAACACCCATAAACATAGCCTCATCAAAAAACGACGCCCGAACATCGGCGTCGTTTTTTTACGTCTTTCGTTTGTTTAAGAATTATATCTGCAATCTCTTCCCTAATATAAAACCCGTAATTTTGATCTTTCGAGTAACGGCGAGCAAAGCCAGCGGAGGGAAAAATTCAGTGAAAGTCGCCTTTGAGCCCGGAAATTGAAATTTGAATGTAGATTCAAATTTCAATTTCCGGGCGAGACAGCGACTTGAACGAATTTCTCCCTCAGCGCCCGGCAAAATCGTTTACGAACAGGATCTAAGTTACCGCACCGGCAAACTAACCTCCACGCTGTACATTTTCTCCGTCCTCACCACATCAAAGCTCCCCCCGTGATTCTGCACGATCTGCTCGCACACTTTAATCCCGATACTGTTGCTGTCCGTATGAACGCTGCCTTGCTTGATCCGATTTTTAACGTGAATATACAGCCACTTTTCCTGCAAGGTACACACGATCGTGACAGGCTCCGACTTATCCGCATACTTGAGCAGATTGGAAAACAGATTATCAAACACCCGCTGCATCGAAATGACATGGATGCTCAGCGTGAACGGCTTATTGCAGGGAATGAACTCCAATTCAAAGCCTTCATCCATCAGCAGAGGCGCATGCGTGCCGATCATCTGATCGAGCAAAGGCAGCCCGTCGTATTCGTCCAACTCCAGCAGATCGTTTTGACTGTAAGACACCAAAAAGTATTCAAACAATTGATCGGACAGATGTTTGATCCGGTAGGCGTTGTCTTTGCTGTTCGCGATATATTTGAAAAGTTGTTCGTCCGACTTGTATTTGCGATATTGAATAATGTCGAGGTAGCCGATCAGCGCGGTTAGCGGAGTACGCAAATCATGCGACATCGCGGTCACCAGTTCATTGTTGGCTTTTCGGGCCAGCTCCTCGTTTTCCAATCGTTCGATAAAAGATTTTCTCATCTCGTTAATGCTTTGCGCCAGAGACGACAACTCATCCTTCCCCTTGATCGTGATCGGATACTCCAAATTGCCGCCTTCCAAAATTTTGATTTCATTTTCCAACACTTCGATGTAAGAGGTCTTGACGTTAATCAACAGCAGCACCGCACATAGGGAAAACGCGAATGCGACAGCCAAAGACGCAAAAGTGACCATCGTGTAATAGCGGTACTCCGCGAACGACTCGATGAAGACCTGAGCATCGGCGTCCGTAAACGGAACGTTATACAGGGATTCGTCAGAAACAAAAGGCTCGGCGTTTTCTCCTTCAGCTTGGACATAGAAGCCGTCTGAGGAATACACCAGCTTTTTATTCTGATAGATATACATCGTCACGTATTTCTTTTTGCTCGACCATTCGTTCAATCGTTGATCGTCATGGATGCTTAACCGATTTTGCGAAACGAATTCCGACAACTCGGCGATCATCTTCTGGTTCTGCTGCGCTACGAAAGAAGGTTGGCCGAAGTGACGGTCCAGCAGCGCGGAGCCGAGCGATTGCAGCGCAATGAACAG
>Ga0308157_10007043_pt1 | contig 13222 bp, 14 predicted proteins | sample PhyBR1_FD_201035 | JGI IMG/M metagenome (GOLD analysis project Ga0308157, IMG submission 201035) | Phyllosphere microbial communities from UC Gill Tract Community Farm, Albany, California, United States - DLSLB.R1 | ecosystem: Host-associated > Plants > Phyllosphere > Unclassified | place: USA...
ATAATTTCCTATTTCAGTAAAACGTAAATCAGACATATTATCAGCCATATATCCTCTAAATAAATAATGATAAAAAACGACTGCAATGGCTGCCAAAAATCTAAACAAATCGATTTGATAGATTCTTTTTTTAGGTTTTGATTTTATTGTTTCTTCTCGTGACATATATTTGATAAAATTACTTTTGGAAATGCAAAAAAAAATATAGCAACGGTAAAATTACATTATTGCCAAACTTGTATTGTTTATTGAAGACTATCTTAATTCCATCAATTTCTTTAGCTTAAAGTATAAATAACTGGGCATTCTAATTCTCTTAAATTCAAACCAAAATAAAACCTTCAATTGCAATGGTACTCTATTTGATTTAAAAATATCAGCGTTGATTTCCTTATATATATTCCTAACTAGATGGCAAGGCTGAGATTTCTTCATCAATAGAATCTTTTCATTCAATTTAATTGTAAATCTGGTATTTTCATACTTTTCATTACTAAGAATCCTAATTAGTTTTTCATTTACTTTTCTAATTGATAATAATGATTTTTCTGAAAAATTACCCGTTGCAGATTCGTCCCGTATAAAATATCTATATGTTACTTCATTTAAAAATTCTATTTTTGGTTCCTTTAATAATAATTCTATTAAGAATAATTTATCCTCCATAAAAATTATATTATCCGAAAATTTTGTTTGTAAAAGCAACTTTTTGTTTATTAGCTTATTCCACAAAGCACCATGTATTTTTCCTGCAATAATATTATTAATTAAATTTTCACCCTCAAGCTTTTCATTCGGATTTAAACTTACTTTTTCTTCTTGTAATTTACTTTTTACTATGTAATTTGAGAAGATTATATCAGCTTCTTTTAAACTATTTAGTTTTAGATAATTTTCCAGAGCATTTGGATGTAATTCATCATCACCATCCACAAAAAGTAACCACTCTCCATTTGCTTCTAGGATTCCGAGATTTCTGGCACTACTTACGCCCCCATTTTCTTTATGAAATACTTTTATTCTGTTATCCTTTTCCAAATATGTATTGCATATCATTCCACTAGAATCAGTAGATCCATCATTTATCAATAATAATTCAAAAGAAGTATAGGTTTGTGCCAGAACAGACTGTAAACACTCATTTAAGAATCTTTCTACATTGTAGATAGGAATAACTATTGAGACTAATGAGTTCATAATTAAATCTGAAATTTGCTTAAAACATTGAATGGTGCAACATCGATTAACTTTTTTTGCATTTTTTTAATTTGGCCGATTTCTGGAATTAGTATATTTCCGAATTCAGAGTTAATTTGCCTGATAATTTCAGCATTATCAAAGGATAAAATATCTTTAATGACCATTGGTTGATATTCAGATAAGTTAACTGATGAAAAATAATCTCTGAATTTTATATCATCTCCAAATAATTTTTTAGAAACTTGTGGAAATTCTGTCCATAATGATGGAACATTATAACAATGGGAAACGATAATCCCGTGTAATGAAGTTGAAAGAGTTATCTTACAAGAAGCTATCTGATCTATAATGTCTTCAATTTCATCCAATAGGTTAATCACCAAAACATTTTCTGGACACCTTTCTAAAATAAAATCATAATGTTCATAATGCGGTATTATACCAATGTCATATTGTTCTTGTTTTTTGGGAGTATATATTAATGGTAAAAGCAAGGCTGGATCACCAACCACATCTGGAGAATCATAACCTAATTCGAGCAGTCTTTTCTGTGTATATGGTCCTCTTACAGCTGTAAAATTTCCATTGCTGAACTTTGCATCCGAAAAAATTATGCCTGAACCCCATACTGTAAAATTTTTAAATCTTGACCATTGAAGCACACTTCCTATTGATAAAATTATCACTGGAGATTTAATGAAGTTCCAGAAAAATAAACGGAAGAATTCTGAAATTGAAATTTTTCTATGTAATAATGCTGAAGTAATAATTTTCAGCGCTAAAATTAAATTGTCATTAAGATAATCAATATTAATATAGTTTATCTCACTTCCACTAAGTTTCCCTATCAAGTATGGATTTAATTCATCTCCAAAATTTCCTTTTCCTTTTTTATGTTTGTACCAAAACAAATTTATTTTTTTCATTTACTCAATTTAATTTTTAGTAGATAAATTCTTTTATTAATATTCAATTTAATTTTCTTTATATATTTATTTTGATGAGAGTAAAAAATTTCTCTTCTGTAAAACTCATAGGTAAATCTTAGTACAATAGATAAAAAGTCAATATCTCTAATACACAATCTATCATATAAAATTGTTGCATCTTTTAAATATTGCGAAACGATTCTAACATTTGACAGTTTTATTAGATTATCAATAGAAGAAATATTACTTGAATGTTTTCTATAATGGATAACTTTCTGATCTATCCGACAATGTTTTCCCAATAACAATGCCCTAACAACTAAAACTGAATCTTCGGTTGGACAAGCTGCGGAAATGGGATCGAAATTTTTTATCAGATCGTTTCTAAACATTCTGCCTGGAGCAAAACTAGAAATATAATTTAAAGCCAGGTAATCTTGTATTGTGTTTATTTTTTTTTTGTTAAGTAGATTTGTATCTTCTTTTTTGATATTATCAAACTCATCTATTATAAATGCATTAAAATCGACCATCATAATATCCTTATCTTCAGAAAAATGATATATTCCCCGTTCAAGATAATTTTCTATGATTGCATCATCTCCGCCAAGTGTAATCATAAAATCACCACTTGCTAATTCATAAAAAATTTTATTAAAGTTCTGTGCTAACCCAAGATTTATTTCGTTCCTATTAGTAATAACTTTATGAGAAGTTTGTGAACTTCCGACAACATTTTTCACAACAGAAAAAGTATTGTCTCTTGAGCAGTCATCAGAAACTATAATCTCTAAATTGTCATATTTTAAAGCAAGTACGCTACTCAAACATTTCTCAATAAACTTTTCATGATTATAGGTTAGAATACCTATTGTAATTTTTTTCATTTATCTTTTCTTAGTTTATCTCTTAAAATTTTCAGCATATCCGTTTTCTCATTTAAACGATAGAATGAAAAACCGGCAACTCCAATCACAAGTATTCCTCCTATCAAATAGGCTTGTAATTGTTGAAAACTATTTACAGTCAAAAAACACAAAACTCCGATAACTAAAACGGTAAAAAAACTAACAATAACTTTATTTTCTAAAGCAAAGCCATACTTTTTTTTTGTGAAAAAATATATTTGTAGAAAATGTAAAAGATATCCCACTAAAAAGCTAATTCCTAAACCTCTTAAACCATCCAAATAATAACCTCCAATATTTAATAATAATAAATATGCATTTGCAATTAGCTCATTCCAGAATAAATGTTTAGAATTTCCCTTTGCTGCTAATAATACACCAATAGCCCATCCTAAAGTTTTAAAAAAAATAGCTAAGATCCCCCATTGAATCATTTCTATAATTGGCAAAAATTGGGATGAATAAATAACAATTATTATCCAGTTAACAAAAACAAGAAAAGCACAAATAAGAGGAGACACAATATAAAGAGCAACTTCAATTTGCTGATTGATAAGTTCATTATATTTAGCTCTATCCTGATGAACGGCTGCTAATCTTGGAAAATAGTCTGTAATCATGGCAGAAAAAACCATCCCTACATAAGTATTGATTATAGAGAAACCTGCAGTATATAATCCAACATCCTCTAAACTACCTGAATGAGAAATAAAAATTCTTATAACATAAGAAGCAGCGGTTGTAATTAGACCATTTATACTAAGAACCACTCCAAGCTTAATCATCCCATTTCCTTTTTGGATGGCTTCTTTAAAAGAAATTACATTTTTCTTTATATCAATTCTTCTAGAAAAAAAATGCTGAATAATATATATTGTGAGTGAAGAAATAATCATTGCCGGTACTATCCCATCTTTCCCGTACAAGTAATATAAAGGTATTGTTGTAATAAGACCAATTAAAGAGGAATAGATACTAGCCTTTGCCATCCAAGATATCTTTCTTAGACTCTGCATTATGACACTTTGCCCTACCGTCAATTGTCCCAAAAGTAATGTGACAGATAGAATCATAAAAGAGATGCTGTAATTATAATTCCCAAATGTCATTTTACTTAACAAAGGAGAAAAGACCAGTGTCAATAGCATTCCTAAAACTCCGGTGATCCAAACTAATTTTTGGAAGACTGAGACAGTTTCGCATATTTTATCTTCATCGTTTGATGAATTGGATGCAGAGATATCACGTACAGCGCTTCTCGCAAGACCTAAATTAGTAAAGGAGGTCACTAAACCGAGTGTAGAAGTTAACAATCCTGCAATTCCCATTCCTACTGGTCCTAATAAAACAGCTATTAGCTTTGAGCGTATAATAGTAATAATAATAGTAAAGAATTGAACACCTCCAAAAATAGATGTCGCTTTAAAAATTTGCTGATAAGATGATTTTGAAGCGCTCATAATTCTTTTATAATTCTAGCGGGAACACCTCCGATTATTACATTTTCTGGAAAGACACCATTTACGACTGCTCCTGTGGCAACTATTGAATTTTTACCAATGGTAGTATTCTTAAGAATTGTTACATTATTACCAATCCAAACATTCTCTCCAATTTCTATAGTCCCAATAGCACCTATCTTACTTCTTTCTAATGGATTAGTTCCATGAGCTTCAAAATCCATAATACAAACATTCTGTCCAATTCTGGTAAAGTCTCCAATAGAAATTTTTTCCATTGCGCAGATAAATATATTATTATTAGTGTGTACAGAGTTACCTATTATAATACAAGAATCCTTATGCCTCGGTTGTATCTCCACTGATCCACCTCTCCAAAAACCTCCAATTTTATATCCGAAACCACACTTGTATCCAATTACAACTTTACCTTTTCCTGATATAATAGTTTTCTGTTGGAAAGTTGGAAGGGATGAATATGAATAAGTTGCTTTTGAAAAAATATTTGGAAAAACAAAATAGACTAATCTTCTGTAAATCCTTTTACTTAACAATAGTATTTTGATTATTAAATTAAAAATAGATTTCAAGCTGATATCAGTTATAGCTATTTAAGCAATTTATAATCTTATCTACCTCTTCCTCATTCATAACAGGCGAAATAGGTAAACTTAAAACCTCATTATGAATCTTCTCTGTGATTGGAAAAGATAAACTATTCCACTCCTTATAAGCTTCTTGCTTATGTGGAGGAATAGGATAGTGAATGAGTGTTTGAATACCATTCTCAATCAAATAATTTTGTAATTTTTCTCTGTTTTGCGTTCTGATTATGAAAATATGCCAAACGTGTTCATTTGTATCAGAAGGATTTTCAGGCAATATTAAATTTGAGTTTGTAATTTCTGAAATATATCTTGCAGCTATTTCTTTTCTACGATTATTTTCAGCATCGATGTACTTTAGCTTAACATCTAAAACAGCCGCCTGAATCTCATCGAGTCTAGAATTTAAGCCTTGATAAATATTGACATATTTTTGGTTGGAACCATAATTTGCCAAAGCTCTGATGTTGTTTGCTAAAGATTCGTCATTTGTAGTTATTCCTCCCGCATCACCCAATGCTCCGAGATTCTTCCCCGGATAAAAACTAAAACCCGCGGCATCTCCTAAATTACCTGTACTTATATTTTTCCACTTCGCTCCGATGGACTGGGCGTTGTCTTCAATTATTTTTAAATTGTAATTTTGAGCTAACTCTTTTAACTGATCAGAAAAAACAACTCTACCATAAAGATGAACAATAAGAATCCCTTTTGTTCTCTGAGTAATTTTTTCTTCAATACTAGTAATATTAATATTATAATCCTGAAGTGTAGGTTCTATCAAAACAGGTACTAATCCGTTGTCTGATATAGCCAGAACAGAGGCAATATATGTGTTTGCAGGAACAATAATTTCGTCTCCTTTTTGCATAACTCCCAATTCTATATAAGCTCTGAGAATTAGTCTCAAGGCATCTAAGCCATTTGCAACACCAATAGCATATTTTGCCCCAACATACTTTGCCAGATTTTCTTCAAAGGTTTTTACTTCATTGCCCAAAAGATACCATCCGGAGCGGAACGTATTTAGTAGTCTTTCTTCTATCTCTGCCTGATGAGATAAATTTATTTTTTGTAGATCTAAAAACTTAATCATCTCTTATATATTTCTAATTTTCTTAGCTGGATTTCCTACCCATAATTCATTTGCCGGAACATCTTTAGTCACGACACTTCCTGCGCCAATTAGTGCATTTTCACCTATTGTGACACCCCCAAGTACCGTTGCATTAGCACCTATACTAGCGCCCTTGTTAATAATTGTTTGCTGAAATTCTTTAGGATACTGCTTAGATCTAGGATACCTGTCATTAGTAAAAGTAACATTAGGACCTATGAAAACATTATCATAGATTCTGATTCCGTCCCAAATTTGTACACCGGACTTTATAGTCACTTCATTTCCAATAATTACATCATTCTCAATAAAAACTAAACAATTAACATTACATTTTTTTCCAATTTGTGCTCCTTTTAATATAACTGAAAATTGCCATACAAAAGTATCTGCTCCAATATTAGAAGTCTGTACATCTGCTAATGGATGAATCTTACTCATTAATATAATTTAAATAATCTGTGTAATTTCTAATATAATCTTTCTCATTATAGATATGCGATGCCAAAACTAAACAAATAGCTCCTGATGAAAAATTAACTTCCGAAGCCCAAACTCCTGGTGGAATGTGTAAACCGATATTTGGTCGATTTAAAAAAACTTGTCTTTTATATTTTCCATCATCTAACTCAACTTCAAAACTTCCGCTAGCTGCTATTAGGAATTGGTGACATTCTTTGTGTGCATGTGCCCCTCTGCTCTCTCCTCCTGCTATATCATATAAATAAAAGACCCTCTTAACATCAAAGGGAAATTGCGAATTATTTTCAATAACGGTAAGGTTCCCTTCAGGAAAACTTATTTTCCCAAGATCAATCACAGAACAATCAAAAACAGTTTTATTATCCATTCTTTAATTTTTTGTATTGTTCAAAATCTCTGATATAATCATTAGCATCAAAATTCTTATCTGACACTATCAATGCTAAAGAATTAGTAGAAAAATTTTCCAATCTGCGCCAATACATTTTCGGGATGAATAGCCCGTGATATGACCTATTTAATGAAAATCGCTCTTCATTTTCTCCATCGTTCAGTACAACATCAAAACTTCCTGATAAAGCAATAACAAATTCTTGTTGTTCTTTAAAGGCGTGGCTTCCTCGTTTATCTCCACCAGGCACATCATAAATCCAATATGTTCTTGCTATTTCGAATGGCAATTGATTAGGATATTCAAAAAAAGATAAATTACCTCGCGAATCAATTATCTTTGGTAAATTAATTATTATTGGTGTCATCAAATAAAATTTTCACGTTATTTTTTTTCGGAAGAATAATACCCATAACCATATTTGTTACCATAACGGCTATCCTCAGGTTTAATACTATTTAGTACAAAAGAAATATTATTAATATCATGGGATTTTTGGAACTCTTCGGCGAAATCTAACATTTGATTATCTGTATATCCAGATTTGATTACATATAGTATTACATCAGAATTTTCCATCAAATGGAGTGTATCACTTACAAGCATTACCGGCGCTGAATCCAAAATGATATATTGGTATTTTCCCCTAAGATTAATAATCATATCATCAAATTTTCTCATATCCAGTAAATCATTTGGATTAGGTGCAATAGCTCCGCTGAATAATATATCTAAATTGGGATGTAGTCCTGAAGGAGTAATGTAATTATCCGGCATTATAGTATCCGAAATTAAGTAATCTGTCAGACCTTTTTTTTCTTCTTTCACAAATCGATGGAGTTGTGGATTTCTAATATCCGCACCAATAATCAATACTTTTGAAGATCCTGCAAGCGTGAGTGCCGTATTCATCGCCACCGTTGTTTTCCCCTCTCCTTTTATAGATGAAGTAATAAGAATCACACCACCTTGCATATCACTTTCTTTTGATCTTAATAAAAACTTGAGGTTGGATGTCAATATTCTAAACGATTCTGCAAAAACTGTAAAATCATTATTTTTCAGTAATACTTGTTTATCATTATTAACAGGAATTTCTGCAATTACTGAAGCATTGAGAATATGAGACTGGACATCATCTTTTGTATGAACCTTGGAATCTGATGTGTACTTTGTAAATAAAATAACTAAAGGCAATAATAACCCTGCTAATAATGAACCCAATACAACTTGCTGCCTGTCCGGCTTAACAATTCCAATGGTGTATGATGGATTAACAACTTTAGCTTTGGGAGCCGTAACTGCAAGTGTAATAGCATTTTCTTCTCTTTTTTGCAAAAGATAGAGATATAATTGTTCTTTTAGATTTTGTTGACGTTCTATTCCACGGAATACCTTCTCTTGTGTTGGATAATTGTAAATCTTAGTGCGATCTGCATTAAGCTGCCCTTGAAGTTGTGTAATCTGCAACTGCAAAGTAGCTTTGGACTCCATAAGATTTTGCCGAATCAAATCCCTGATTTCTGCAATATCCCTGTTCAACTGAATGACAGATGGATTTTGTAAAGTTGCCTGCTTTAGAGTTTTGTTTTTAGTAAGTAACATATCATTATACCTTGCTATGTATCCTTCTGTAACATCAGACAAACCCATATTTGTGGGCAAGAGCCTTTCTGTGGCACTGACACTATAAATAGAGTTAACTAAATCCAATTGCGTTGCATAATCTACAATTTGTTTTGTATTTGTATTGGAGTTACTAACCGCAACATTAGCCTGAGTATCCAAGTCAGTAATTTCATTTTTACGTTTGAAACTTTCCTTTTCACCTTCTATTCCTGACAAATCGTTAGATATAATTTCTAATCTTCCATTAATAAAATCTTGTGTATTCTGCGCTTCTAAATTTCGATCTTTAACGCCTTCTATACTATATTGCTGAGTAATACTATTGAGAATATCCTCGGACTTACTTGGAATTGGTCCTTTAATACTAAGTTCCATCATGAGACCTTTGTTCGGTGGTAACAATACTGAAACATCACTTTCTAAAGAAGACACCAAATTTGGTGTACTTCTAAACAATATCTTTATAGGTTCAAATGTCTTTTTTCCATCTTTTAAATTAAGTACAACCTTACCAAAAGGTAAAATTATTTCCTCACCAAAACGAAAAATATTTTTTCCCTTGGGCAAAACTCCTTCTGATAATTGATAAGAATTCTTTCCCGAAGGTGTTACAATATAAGATGAAGCAGTAAATTTTGGATTTGACACTGAAATTATCTTACCTTCTAAGGGTGAAGAGGTGTAAAGTTCATTTTCCTTAATTGCTCCAACACCGTAAAAACTCACATTAAGGTTAAGTTGTCCTACAACCTTACTTAGAATTGGTTTTGACAAAATGGCTATTGCTTCTCCCTGCAACTCAGTGTCCCCGCCTAAACCATTACCTAATGTTGTTAGATCACTAAGCGGAACACCACCTTTCATGTTAGATTGCGGAAACTGTAAAGTAGTTTTTGACAGATACTGCGGTGTTGTATAACGAAGATAAATTTTGGCACCTATATAAAACACAAACATACTCAAAACAATCCAATACCAGTATCGAAGGTATTTGAAAATCTCTTTTTTAATGTTCACCTTCTTCTTTTTTGCAGTCATCTGACCCTCCATTAACTCCATATGTTTTATTTAGCTAGTGCGATCACAAAAGTTATCAACCCTAAAACTACGCCTAAAATCTGTAAAAACAGAGCTCGGTTTGGATTGGTTGTGTTTGCCGCAATTTGCTTATTACGGTCAGGCTCTACATATAAAATATCGTTCTGTTGTAAATAATAATAAGGTGAATTAACAATAGAAGCCTCAGAAAGATCAAGAGCATACGTGATATCTTTCATTGATTCTTCAGAATAACGAATTAATTTTACCTTAGTTCGGTTTGCAGAATCATTCATATCTCCAGCCAACGCTAATGCTTGCAATACGTTTAAACGTTCTGTGGAACTTGTTTTTTGCCCAGGACTTCGTACATCACCTAAAACACTTATGTTAAAGTTAACCAGTCGCACCGTAACCAAAGGATCTATTAAAAACTGTTTTAATCTGGTTTCTAGTTCTGCTTTCAGTTGCTGCTTGGTCATTCCCTTGCAGTAAAGATTACCCAAAACAGGAAAAGGAATATATCCCTCGGAAGTAACTTGGTACTCGTTATTTCCCAATCTACCCGATGCAGTAATATTACCATCTTCTCCAGTCATCGGCATTGTAGTTTTATTAAAAGGCTTAACAGCCAAATTATCTAGAGCTGCAACTATAATCTCCAACATATCGCCCTCCTGAATACGCAAACCTTCATATCGAGCCTGAGAAACCTCTTGTTCAAAGTTGTTATTGCCCATATAAATCATATTTTGTTTTGGTTTACAAGAACCAACAAACAATATGATAAGTAAAAAAAATAATGATTTTTTCATTGGAATCCTGCAAAGATAATCATAATCTTTTACAGTTTATTAAATTGACTAGTTTGTTTCTCCGATATAATAGTTGATTCCAATAGCCAACATTCTATTGTAAGTAGCGTCTCTCGTGTAATCAGGATAGATTTTTGAGAATCCTCTATCAAAACGAATGTTAGCATCTAATTTTTCATTAATCTTAACACCCACACCAAAAGAAATCCCATAGCCAAAACTATTGATTTTTTGCTCTTGAGATTCGAAATCAGCCGGCGGTCCTGATCTTTTTTCAGAAACCAAAAATTCTAACCTGGGTCCTAAAAGAAAATATATATCACTTTTATACCCATGATTCTTCATAAAATATTTAAGATAAAGCGGCAAACCAATATAATTATTATGATAGCTTTGCTTTTCTTGCTTCGGAGACTTTGTATTTTCTCCCAATGTATTAAACTCTAATTGTGGTTCGAAATATAACCAAGCAGAGTCATATATATCATTTGGAACCAATGCAAAATCAGCAAAAATCCCTATACCTCCACCAAATGCTCCCTTGGAATAATCGTGAACCTTAACAATAGATGACTGATGAAAATTAGCAGTTACTCCATACTTAATAGATTGAGCATGCATAAATCCTAATAGTAATAGAGACAATATAAGTGATAACTTTTTCATGTAAATAGTGAATCAATTTTCCGACGAAATTAAGAATTATTTATCAATTTTTAAGAAATATTTTAAACTCTTCTACTTAAACAGCATATTAATTTAATTTAATATGATATTTTATTCATTATTAATAACTTCCAAAATCACGTCATACTCGAAACCTTTGGACATTAGATGCTTGATTGTCTTGCTCTTTTTCTGATATTCTTTCAGTCCTTTTTGTTTGGAAAAATAATCTTCGTAAATTTTATTTATGGTTTTTTCATAATCACTATCATCAATTTCATCCATTGATTTAGAAATTAGCTTTTCATTAATCCCTTTTTGCTTGAGATTCATTTTAATTTTAGTTCTTCCCCAGTGCTTGATGTAAAATTTTCCACGGATATAGCTTCGGGTAAACCGTTCTTCATTGAGATAATTTTCTTGGATAAGGTAAAGAAAAATATCATCCTTAGCTTCTGGAATCAATAAAAAATCTCTCATCTTCTGTTCTATTTCAGAATGACAACGATCTTGGTAAACACAATAATTCACCATTTTTTGTTTAATTTCCTCAAAAGTATAAGACTTTTTTTCCATCTTGATTCAATAAAAAAGAATGAACCCAAAAGCTCATTCTTTTATCAATAATTACATTATCTATTAATAGTTGAAAAGCTCTTTTCCTTCCATTAATTGATTAACTTTTTTCTTTACGGCTTCCAGAGCATTTTCATTTTTGATATCATCTACCACTTCAGAAATCAAGCCTGCAATGGTTTCCATGTCTTGTTCTTTAAGGCCTCTTGTTGTAATTGCTGCTGTTCCAAGACGAATCCCGGAAGTTGTAAAAGGTGATTTATCATCAAAAGGAACCATATTTTTGTTACAAGTGATATCGGCTTTGACCAAAGCTTTTTCGGTTTCTTTTCCGTTCACATTTTTGTTTCTCAAATCGATTAACATCAAGTGATTATCCGTTCCTCCGCTCACGATTTCGAAACCTAAATCTACCATCGATTTTGACAAAGCCTGAGCATTCGCCTTAACTTGTTTTGCATAAACTTCAAATTTGGAATCAATCGCTTCTGCAAACGCTACAGCTTTAGCACCAATCACGTGTTCCAACGGACCGCCTTGGATGCCGGGGAAAACAGCGCTATCTAAAACCGCACTCATCAATTTGATTTCACCTTTTGGTGTTTTGTGACCATAAGTATTTTCGAAATCTTTGCCTAACATAATCATTCCACCTCTTGGTCCTCTCAACGTTTTGTGAGTCGTCGTCGTCACCACGTGACAATGTTCGAAAGGATTATTCAACAAGCCTTTCGCCACCAAACCTGCCGGGTGTGCAATATCTGCCCAAAGCGTTGCTCCAATTTCATCTGCCACTTCGCGGAATTTTGCATAATCCAAATCTCTGGAATAAGCTGAGAATCCGGCAATCAGCATCTTTGGTTTTTCTCTCAAAGCCACTTCTCGCATTTGGTCATAGTCTATCAGACCTGTTTCTCTTTGAACTCCATAAGAACAAACTTGGTATTGAATTCCTGAGAAATTAACCGCAGAACCGTGTGTCAAGTGTCCGCCCATAGACAAGTCCATTCCCATCACTTTATCGCCAGGTTTCAATACTGAAAGATAAATAGCAGCATTCGCCTGAGAACCTGAATGCGGCTGAACATTCACATAATCTACACCGAACAATTCTTTTGCTCTATCAATTGCCAATTGCTCTACCTCATCTACCACTTCACATCCGCCATAATATCTGCGTCCAGGATACCCTTCTGCATATTTATTAGTCAGCACACTTCCCATTGCCTTCATAACATTCTCGGAAACAAAATTCTCCGAAGCAATCAGTTCAATTCCGTGTGTTTGTCTTTGTCTTTCTTTTTCAATTAATTCGAAAATCGGGTCTTGCATTTCTTAGATTTATTTTTCCCAAAAGTAAGAAATTCCAAAGATATTTTTATAACTTTCCGAGATTAACATTTTT
>Ga0308157_10007044_pt1 | contig 13219 bp, 13 predicted proteins | sample PhyBR1_FD_201035 | JGI IMG/M metagenome (GOLD analysis project Ga0308157, IMG submission 201035) | Phyllosphere microbial communities from UC Gill Tract Community Farm, Albany, California, United States - DLSLB.R1 | ecosystem: Host-associated > Plants > Phyllosphere > Unclassified | place: USA...
CCGATAATTATCGGAATAAAAAAGAAGCTAAATTAACTGGCCCAATTAATCAACCATAAAACAATTAGCAATGAAACAATTTTTCTTACTCCTTACCTGCATTACCTTAGCTGCTTGTAGTACTTATAAATACAAAGAAACCGACAAGGTTTATAAAAATAATGCAAAGGCATTCTCTAAAATCATTGCGGCAATGCCTCCAGAGAACCAAAAAGTTGATTCATTATTTAACGAGCAGTATTTTGTAGGCACTACTAATATGGGTATTAGGAAGCCAAATTTTGTAATGATCCATCATACAGCTCAAGATTCGTTAGGGCAAACCTTGCGAACCTTTACCCTTACACGTACAGGAACCAGTTCCCATTATGTGGTAGGCAGAGATGGCAAAGTGGTGCAAATGGTAAATGACTATTTAAGAGCACAACATGCTGGCGCTGGAAAATGGGGTAGTGTTACCGACATGAATTCTTGCTCAATTGGCATTGAAATGGATAATAACGGCACAACAGACGTATGGACAGATGCACAAATTACCAGCTTATGCGCTTTATTGAAAACCTTAAAGAAGAAATATAGCATTCCGGCGGCCAACTTTATTGGCCACGCAGATTTTGCTCCTGGCCGTAAAAATGATCCTAAAAATTTCCCTTGGAAAACTTTAGCACAACAAGGCTATGGTTTGTGGTATGATGATGTTTTAGATAGCGTACCCGAAAACTTTGATCCGATGATAGGGCTAAAAGTGATTGGTTACAACATTCTGCGCCCAAATTATGCTATTCAAGCGTTTAAAATCCACTATGTGCAAAATGATATTACGGATATATTAACAGATTTTGATAAGCAGGTGATTTATAATTTATACCGGAAAAATCTTTAAATATTATTTTTTGATCCCTTTTGTATGAATCTTATTAACTTTTGTGTTTCGGTAAGTCGTTATCACAATTTTACTTGGATTCCCAAACCGTAGGTATTATTCTGATAAAAAGGATAGGCCATAGCGTCCGATTTCGAAATGTTCTTAATTATATTTTTCATGTAAGGAAGCAAGTAATAAGCCAGTTCGGTGCTTATTATACCTATGCCTGCTCCCGCCATTACATCTCCAAACCAATGCTTATTGTTTACCGTTCGATACAGAGCTGTATAAATAGCAAAAGGATACCCCATTAAACTTAAAAGCGAGTTTTTCCCCTTATATTCTCTATACATAAATTGTGCGGAAACAAAGGCTGTACTGGTATGCCCCGATGGAAATGAGTGATCGTTTGAGCCATCTGGCCTTCTTACAACAGTTAACTGTTTTAATGGACGCACAATTGCAGTAGAAACCAAAAAAGACGTTATGTTTACGAGAGCTGCATCTCCAACGCCATTATTTCCTTTTACACCAGTAAAATTAAGTCCGTATACGATCACCATCGGCGCAAACTGCGTATAGTCGTCTGCATGATTTCTTCCGATCTTCATCTTTAAAAGCTCGTTCTTCCAAGACGAGTTGAAGCCTCTAATGTGAGGATTTTCTACACTAAACCCACCATAAGTCATTAATAAAACAGAAAAAATGTTTCTTTTCAGAAAGAATGTTTTTGAAAGAACTTGATGTTGCTGCGCTAAAACGGTGTCTTTGATAGAGCTCTCTTTTTCTACAGAGTCAATTTCCTTTCCTCTGCTTAAGTTTAGCATAGCAACTACGCTTTTCTGTACATTTTCAAACTCAGCTTTTTCAATCAGCTCACTAGCGATTTTATGCTCTTTCGCCGCGTTGCTTGAGGTTTGTGCATCAGCTATGCTTACCGCAGTAAAAGCTAATAGGAATAGGTAGATGGTTTTAGCCATAATTTCAATTTTACAAATCGAAATTGCAACAATAAATCGAAATTAAAATACTCATAAATAGGGATTTACAGCCTAAAAAAGATTCCCAAAAAAAAGGGGAATAATAGCTGCGCATTAGCTGTAAGCAAATTTTCTCTATCAGACACAAAAAAAACGGGGCTGTCCGAAAAGTCGAACAGCCCCGTTTTATTATATTTGGTGAAATCTATCTATCGATAGAGCCCATTACTTTTTGAGAAAAAGCATTTAAAGCTTCTCTATCTGCCATGCCATTTTTAACGCTTTCGTGTACTTCCAAAGCACCGCAAATGTTGGTAATCATCTCGCCCGCTACATCAACTTCAGCTTCGTTAACACCTCTAAACTCGCAAAAAGCTTCTAAAACTTCTAGCGTCGCATTTAACTGCTCGGGTGTAGCGTTTTCAAAAAATTGTCTTATTACTGGAATTTTCATCTGTATAAATTCGTTTTCAATTGTAATGAAGCTGCCAGATTTATTTATCCCATTATTTGGGTTTGAAAAATCATGGCGGTTTCTTTTCTTAATGTTGTTTCCTCGCCCCCCGATAAGCTAAAGGTAATCTTGGCGAGCGTTCATAAATTACTGCTTAAGATTACTCGGTGCCCCGCAATGACGAGCAAGGTTTTACAAATTACTTTATTTTAGAAAATAAATCTGTTAAGACCTCTGCTTTGTTAGTTTGCACTTGCTCTACTAAAATACCATTCTCGAAAGCCGCAAAAGTTGGTAAATTATCAACTTTAGCGAATTTTCTAGATTCTGGATATTTCTCTGCATCAACGATTAAAAAAGCTACGTCTTCATTCTCTGCAGCTAACTTTTTAAACTTTGGTTTCATAATGCGGCAGTTACCACACCAAGAAGCGGCATATTGTACCATCACTTTCTTGTTGTCCGAAAGGTGTTGGCCTAAACTATCTTCTGTTAATTCTAAAAACATGATATAAAATTTAATAGCTATGCAATCACGTTAACTTTTAAGTCATGTGTCAATTAAGAAATCGCATAGTTATGGTTAAGAAAAGCGTGTAATTTTTGTCAGACCAAGCTTGTCGAAACCCTAAATAAGGGAATATTTCGACAAGCTCAATTTGACAAGTGGTTGTTGAACAAACGTATGTTTAAACTTTTGCTTAGTTAGCGCTTAAGTATTCTGCAACGCCAGTTCTAGTAGCATTCATTGCAGATTTACCTTCTTCCCAGTTAGCTGGGCAAACTTCGCCATGTTTCTGAACGTGAGCGTAAGCATCAATTAAACGTAGATATTCTTTAACGTTTCTACCTAATGGCATATCGTTTACACTTTCGTGGAATACTTTACCAGTCTCATCAATTAAGTAAGTTGCACGGTAAGATACATTTGAGCCAGAGAAAACTTCTTCTCCTTCTTCTGTGTAATCAACCTCTTGGTCTAAGATACCTAAAGTACCGGCCAATTGTCTGTGTGTATCAGCAATTAATGGATAGGTTACACCTTCGATACCACCATTATCTTTAGCTGTGTTTAACCAAGCAAAGTGAACTTCGTTAGTATCGCAAGATGCGCCAATGATTACTGTATTTCTTTGTTTGAATTCTTCTACTGCTGCTTGGAAAGCATGTAATTCTGTCGGGCAAACAAAAGTGAAATCTTTCGGATACCAAAATAATAATACTTTAGAGTTATTTTTTACTGCTTCTTCAAAAACGTTGATTTTTAAATCGTCACCCATCTCAGACATGGCATCAACTGTAATGTTCGGGAATTTTTTACCTACGAAACTCATAATTATTTTTGTTTTTAATTTTTTCTTGGCACAAAGATAGTGTAAAAACAACGCTAAGCCAATGGTAATTCGATACTAAATCTTGATACTAATATAGACAAAAACTATATTAAGAGAATTAAGGTTAGATTTTAACTATAGCAAAATAATTAAGCATATCTTACCTAATCTTAGAAACTTTATAAGGTTTTTTAACCGCTTTGTGTGCGGCTTTTTGCCCAATTAGCGCATCAGCGCCACTTACTTTCTCAGGTTTATACAAATTCCCAATTACATTTTGCTTGAAAATGGTCTCATACCACGTACAAGATGCCGTATAACGACCAATGTTAAAATCCAAGTGATAACCATCCCTACAAAGTACATCGCCCAATTTAGTACGTGCATTTTGGATGGCAGTACCCGCTGGAACCACAATATCTATTGCCACTAATGTTTCTACTTTTTTAGATGCTTCTGCGATACCTTGATACATACGCATCTGATCTTTATTATAGCTAGCAAAACCGTTATGCGTTGAGTTTTGTGCGTAGGCCCAAGTTTGGTGCCACACATATTTCACTTTCGGATTAGTCGCCTTTTCCTTCACATAATTGAAAAGTATGGGCAACGGCTCAACGTACGTTTCGAACAAACCTGATTTTGGACTTGCTTGTTGAAAACTGATATAATTCCAACTCTCATCTGCCAACGCTTTTGAAATACTTGTTTTAGGAAACTTCTCCTTCTTTCCGTCTAAACCTATTTTTCTGTACTCGTAAACTTCTTTATCGCCTTGAATATTTTTAACATGTAAATCTAAAGGTGCGCCACCAATGTAAAGGTTTCCAATAATCACTTTGTACCCTCCTGCTTTAGCTAATCCATACAAGTAATGTTCTATCGCATCTTCCGAAAAACTATTGCCTATTGCTAAAATCTTAATAACACTGTCCTTACTTGGTTTTTCTTGTAGAAATTTCGGACTAATGGTTACTACATTAAAAACATCAGCTTTGCTAAAAAATGGACTAGAGAGTAAGATGAAAAGAATGCCGATTTTGAGTTTAAGGAACTTCATTTAATTGAGGGATAAGTTTTACGTAATAAGTTGTAAATAAATATTGTTGATTATTTTTTTAAGGTAGTTTCGAATAGCTTAAATATACGTTTATATTCATCGGTCCAACTGCTTGGCTCTACAAAACCGTGATCTTCTACGGGATAAACGGCCAATTCCCAATTATCTTTTCCGAGCTCGATAAAACGTTGCGATAAGCGCACAATATCCTGAAAGTGTACATTTACATCCACCATTCCGTGTAACATCACCAAATCCCCTTTGAGTTTATCTGCAAAATAAATTGGCGAGCTTTTCTTATAGGCATTTGGATCGCTGATCGGTTCATTCAAGATGTTTGAGGTATAGCCGTGGTTGTAATGGGCCCAATCTGTTACCGAACGTAAAGCCGCTCCAGCTCTAAAAACTTCTGGTTCGTTAAATAGCCCCATTAGGGTGATAAAACCACCGTAAGAGCCGCCATACAAGCCAACATTTTTAGGATTTACACCATATTTCTCTACTAGCATTTTAACACCGTCAACTTGGTCCGTCAAATCTTTTCCGCCCATGTGGCGATAAATACCTGTGCGGTGATTACGTCCATAGCCAGAACTTGCCGTATAATCGATGTCAATTACCGTATAACCATTATCGGCCAGTAAATTATTGAACATATATTCTCTGAAATATTGGCTCCACCAGAAATGTACATTTTGCAAATAGCCGGCACCATGTACAAAAACTACCGCTGGTTTGTTGGGATGTGGATTTTTTGAAGGATAAACCCTAGCATAAACATCGTCTCCATATCGGTTTTTAAACGATACCAAATCTGGTTGGCGCCATTGGTAACTATCAAATTCTGCTGAGGTAGACTTGGTAATTTTAACTGCCTTTGCCCCAGGTTTGTTGGCCTGAATATAAAGCTCCCAAGGTTTGTCCATGTAAGAATGATTGATCGCCAACCACTTTTCATCTGGAGATAACGTTACTTCATTGCCACCTTTCATAGCCGTAATTTGTACCAGTTCGCCGCCGTTTACACCTAATTTATAAAAGTGCGTAATGCCTGGGTGTTCTTTGTTTCCACTGATATAAAAAGTGCTTTTATCCTTTGAAAGCTGTACTTGCTGCACTTCCCATTTACCAGAAGTCAATTGTTTTTTCTCTCCTGTACTTACGTTGTAGGTATATAAATGCGAGTAGCCTGTAGCTTCACTTTGATAGTAGAATCTGTTGTTATCTATCCATCTTACATCGCGGTTAATGCCCGGGCCACCGACCCAAGCTTCGTCTCTTTGGCGGTCAATTAATGTTAATTTCCCAGTTGTTGGCTCTAGTTTTAAAATCCAAAAATCTTTATTGTCTTGCGCCCTGCCGGTAATCACTGCAAAAGAACCGTTCTCATTCCAGTTAACAACGTTGAGATTAACCGTTCTGTCTTCGTTCTTTTTGGTGCGTTCTTCTAACTGTTTCGGATAATCTTTCACGTAATCTGGCAAGTCTTTAATACCTGGAATTTGTGAAACACTTACCGCATAAACAGAGTCTTTTTCAACATCAAAAACATAAGTTGTGCTGGTAGATAAGGCTTCGCCAACTTTGGTTCTACCGTTAATATCTTCGGTATAACCAGAAGCAGTTACATAATTTGGCACAATAGTGTTTTTATTCCCTGTAGCTTGTTTTATTAAACGGTAGCTCACATATTTCCCATCTGGACTAACGGTTAGCCCCGCCATAAAATCATCGCCTAGCTGAATTGCTTTTATAGTTCTAGGTTTTATGTTATCACCACCCATTACAAAACCTCTACCTCGCCCACCTGCCCTATTTCCTGTTTCTGCATTTCTTTTTTTAACGATATCAAACAATGCAGTCTGGTCATTTTTCAGCCAAATATCTTGTTGAGAAGCACCCGATGATCTTGCGTTATTTCTTCCTGCAGGAACTGACATTTCGGCTTTACCTTTTACAAAATTAGTTAGCTGAGTTAGTTCTCCTGTTGCCAAATTCAATTGGTAAACATTCTCGGCACGCTGATAGATCACATCGTTATTGTAAAGAAACCTTGCATTCGACTCTCGTTCCAAGGTATTTGTAAGCCTCGTTTCTTTCTTAGATTTGATATTTGTTAGAAACACATCGCCACCTTTTTCTAACAAGCCCAAAGATTTGTCTTTGTTGTAAACATAGCTGATCACTGCGCTATCTTCAATTTCTGTGCTGTCGGCTTTCGTTGCTTTCTGACTGGCTATATTTACTTTGTAAGGTTGAATTTTATCTTTATTCTCTGGATTCCAATTAAAATAAACCGTTTTACTATCTGCCGACCAACGGTAATTATCTGGCGAGGTACCCATCCATTTTGGGTCTCTCATAATTTTTTGGACGGTTAATGGTGCGAGATCTTGAGCATTCGCAGTTGCTGCAAATAGGAAAAATAGAAAGGATAACTTCTTCATGTTGTTTAAGGTTATGATTGCAATTTATGCAAAAAAGCAGTTTTCAACAGCAAGCAAAACAAATGTTACACTTTTCGAACCACGAAGACTTGTATTTACCACCTAAGAAACCTTAGTACATTTTAGTCTTAGTTTTTCTTAGGTGTCTAAGTTGGTTAAAATGGAAACTTATCTCAAAATCTTTCCGCTCTTATCGATGGTTACGTTAAAAGGAGGCATATAATCTTGTAAGAGCGTAGCTAATTCTCTTCGTGATATTTGTCGCTCGGTGTTAAAAGCTGAAGTAAAAGCATAGGTCGCTTTCCATTTTTTCTCCACTTCTCTTCGTGTGCTTTCTGTTGCTTTGTTACCTACATAGCAAATCATATCTAAAGCAGCACCAATGGTAACAATGTCTTTCTTGTAATCGTCGAACCAAATTTGGGCTTTGTAGTAATGATCTTTTATCGGTTGGCGAATATCAGCTGTGCTCACTAACTTCTCTCCATTAAAAAGCAGCTTTCCATCAGCTACCTCTGCTTTTAAAACTCCGGTTAAGCCCACCATTTGTATGGCTTTCCAATTTGGATCTTTTAAACCGATATCGGCAAAAGGCATCAAATTTGTGTTAAACGAAATCAACTCGCCTTGTATTCTCTTTAAGTTAGACTCGGAAGTTTTAGCATTGAAAAATCCGGCGTATGCCGCAACTGCACCCGCTGCCTGCCCTAGTAACATACTGCTTACATCACTTACGTAAACCAAATTTTCTTGTGTTGGCATTAGCATTTGATAAAGGGAAAAGATGGTATTGGTGCTTCCTTCAATATTTTTACCTACTGCCACGTTGGTTTTGTAAATTGGGTTTTGATAGTCGAATTTATCCCAAGAAGTTGCACTTACAGCATCTATTTTTAAAGCTGCATTTAGCTTTTGGTCGGCGACATTTACAAAAACCTTTGGCCTAATTGTTTTTCCATCAGACAGCTTAAAAACCCATCCTTTTCCAGAGCGATCAGCTTTCATCCACTGCACATTTCTAATTACAGTGAGGTTTTTAATGCTGTTTGTCCAATATTCTAGCACAATATTAGCCGTTTGTTTGTCAAACAGAATTTCAGAAATACTGTCGGCTACACTTTTATGTAATTTTATTTTTTCTAAAAATTTGGCTTCTACTCCAGAACTCAAATTACCTTCAATCGGCTCAATATCAAAGCCTCCCGCTTGCAGTAATAAAATTGTTTTTACGTTAGATTGTGCAGCCTGAATTGCCGCAGCCACCGCAGCGTTATTATTTCCAACCACAAAAACATCTGGCTTTAACGTCTGCGCCTTTAGGTTAATCGAAAAAAAGATAGCAAAAAATAGAAACGGGTATCTCATCGGGTGTTACATTAACGATTATACAAAAAGCTAATTTGCTTATAATTATAAGAAGTTTTATTGGCGTTTAACTATATTTAACAATTATTCTTCCACTTTGTGCGGCAATATGAACAGAATTAACTGTGTCTTTAAAAACCAGCAAACACACCAATATGTGTTAAGGCAAAGCAATGCTGCACAACGGATAGAGCAGCTGCGCAAATTGAAATCTGTTATTGAAGAAAATGAGAACGCCATTTATCATGCGCTGCATAAAGACTTAAGAAAAAGCGGATTTGAAGCTGCTGTTACGGAGTTGATCTTCGTTTATGGTGAGATCGATTTTGCCATCAAAAATTTGGGCAGCTGGATGTCGCCCACCCGAATTGGAAAATCGCTAAGTAACCCATTTGCTAAAAATCGGATTTACTACGAACCAAAAGGCGTCTGTTTAATCATCGCTCCCTGGAACTACCCATTTCAGTTGGTCATGTCTCCGCTAGTTTCGGCCATTGCTGCTGGTAATTGTGTGATGATTAAACCTTCGGAAATTAGTGCCGCCACAAGTAAAATCATCTGTAAAATCATTTTAGATACTTTTGAAGAAGAACAAGTAGCTTGTATAGAGGGCAATGCCGATGTTTCTAGCCAATTACTAGAACTTCCTTTCGACCATATATTTTTTACGGGCAGTACCGAAATTGGAAAAGTGGTGATGAGTGCCGCAGCTAAAAATTTAACTTCAGTAACGTTAGAATTGGGAGGCAAATCGCCCACCATTATAGATAAGGATGTAAATTTGGAAAAGGCGGCAAAGAAAATTGCGTGGGGCAAATTGGTAAACGCTGGTCAAACTTGCATTGCACCAGATTATCTTCTTATTCCGCACCAACGGGTGGATGAATTTATTGGTTTATACAAGCAGTTTGCCACCGAGATGTATTTTAAAGCATCAGATGAAATTAACACGGCAGCTTACGGGAAAATAATTAGCAAAAAGCACTTCGACAGACTTAGCGGGTTGATAAGCGAAGCCGTAGATAATGGCGCTAGAATTAATTGGGGTGGTAAGGTAGATGATAAAAACCAAACCATTTATCCAGCGGTTTTAACGCAAATACCCGATGGCGTAAAATTAATGGAGGAAGAAATTTTTGGCCCGATTTTGCCAATTATACCATATACTGATTTAGATGAAGCCATTAAATTTGTGAATGAAAAATCTAAACCTTTAGCACTATATATTTTCAGCACCAATAACAAAAACATCAATAAAATCATCAAATCTACCAGCGCTGGCGGCACTTGCGTTAACGACGTTTTGGTGCATATCGCGAACCCCAAAGTACCTTTTGGTGGTGCAAACCATAGCGGAATGGGTAGCAGCCACGGTTATTTTGGCTTTAAAAACTTCTCTCACGAGCGTACCGTAGTTAAACAGCGTGGTATCGATTTTAACGACATGGTTTATCCGCCTTATCATGCCAAAAAATGGGTATTAAAAATGCTTAAAAAGATAATGTAATATAATTTTTAGCCACAGATGCACAGATAACAAATAGGTTCTAAAAATAAAATCTATGCACTTGTAGCGATTAAACACTTAATAATCATGAAAAATTTCTGTTTAACCTTAAGCCTAATTATCTTTTCAATTTCAGTTTCGGCTCAAAAACAAAACCTAAAAACCTTCGATTTCTTTATCGGAAAATGGGAGATGAAAACAAAAACTGGAAAAATAATTGAGCGGTGGCAAAAACATCGCGATAGCCTAACTGGAACTTCACATAAGTTTAACGCCAAAGGCGATAGCATTTTAACAGAATCTATTGTTCTTAAAAAGATTAAAGGAGACTGGCATTATTGCGTTACTGGCTACGAAAAAGGTAACGAAGGTAAAACTGATTTCAAGTTGATTTCTGCTGCAAATGGAGTTTTTACTTTTGAAAACAAGCAACATGATTTCCCTCAAAAAATTGTTTATCAAAATAAAGGAAAAGATCAGCTCTTAGCTTGGATTGAGGGAGAAATTGGTGGCAACAAAAGAAAAATGGAGTTTCCTTACAAAAGGGTAAAGTAGTTTTTGTCAAACAGGTTGAATTGTATAATAATTCAACCCTCTCTGCCCGTTGGGCATCTCTCCCAAAGGGAGAGAATTACAAAGTTTCATAAGCATAACGCTATTCTCTCCCTCTGGGAGAGATGGCGTAGCCAGAGAAGGTTAAAACAACCCTAAACAATCTTCACCGATGTCATGGTTAACGAGCCTCCAACAGCTTTATCATTAAACAAGGTGGCTTGTTCTTTATCGCTTTGCAAACCTATGGTATACATTAATGGCAAATAGTGTTCTGGTGTTGGAATACCTAAACGCACTTCGCTTCCCATTTGTTCAAAATTAATAAGCGAGTGATGATCTTGATTTAGAATTGCGGCTTTAAACTTTTCATTGGCTTCAATAGCCCAGTCGTAACCACCACCGTTAATCATTTCCCAGCTTACCATACGCAGGTTATGCACCATATTGCCGCTGCTTAAAATCAATACGCCTTTTTTACGCAATGCGGATAGTTCCTTCGCTAAATCGTAATGATATTGTGCACCTTTAGTGTAATCGATGCTTAATTGCAACACAGGGATATCAGCATTTGGATACATGTGTCTAATTACCGTCCAAGCACCGTGGTCTAAACCCCAATCATGGTCTAGTTCTACATGAGCGGAAGTAATTAAATCTACGGTTTCTTTTGCCAATTGAGGATTTCCAGGCGCTGGGTATTGTACATCGAACAAAGCTTGCGGGAAACCACCAAAATCATGAATAGTTGGCGGAAAATCCATTGCTGTAATTTTGGTGCCGCGGGTAAACCAGTGCGCCGAAACTACCAAAACAGCAGTAGGAAGCGGAATAGACTTCGCCATGTCTGACCAGCCTTTGCTAAACTCATTTATTTCAATGCCATTCATTGGCGAGCCATGCCCGATAAACAGCGCAGGCATGATATCGCTTTCAGGTAAGTTGGCGGTGAAGTTTTTAAATTGATTTAGTGTGTTCATTTTCCTTTAATAACTCGTCATTTCGACAGCCTGCTCCGAGCATCGGAGAAGAATGAGGAGAAATCTAGCTATATGTTAGATTTCTCTCTACGTTCGAAATGACGAGAAGTATATTACTTCGCTTGTGCGAATTGCAAGTTTAACGTAATGTTCACGTTTTTAGCAATGCCAGCGCCAGTTGGGTCGTACTTTACGTTATAATCTAAACGATTGATCGTTGTAGTTGCTAAAAATCCAGCTTTGGTATTTCCTTGTTGGTCTTTTGCTGTACCTCCATAAACTACCGCAAACGTTACAGTTTTAGTTACATCGCGGATGGTTAATTTACCGGTTAGCGCATAATTATTTCCTTTCACCTTTTTAAAAGAAGTGCTTTCGAAAGCAAGCTTAGGAAATTTTTCTGCATTAAAGAAGTCGTCAGACTTTAAGTGATTATCCCTTTGCTCAACACCTGTATTGATGCTTGCAGCATCTGCTGTAAAGCTAATCTTAGCATCAGTAAGATCTGGCTTAGCAGCCACAAAGCCGCCTTCAAATTTTTTAAAATTACCATCTACAAATGAAATTCCCGAGTGCTTAACCGAGAAATTCACAAACGAGTGCATTGGGTCTATCGACCATTTAGTTTGGGCAAATGTTGCTACACTTAAGCTCGTTGCCAATAGAAATAAGAATAATTTTTTCATGATCTTTAATTTTTTTATTTGTCATGACGCTACTTCGATACAGCGGCAGTCATGATTTAACTGCGAAGATTTTCATCCTCAATGATTTGAACACAAAATTACAACAGCCAAACGGCTAAAAAGTTGATGTATGATAAGAAAGGAAATTGCTTGAAATATTCCCTTGATTTTAGCGTAATGGATAACGAATTAGATATGAGCTATTTTTAAAGCAATAAAAACATAACTAATCTGCTGGCAAAGCTATACCTTATCCAAAGTGTTTCGCTTCAAATCTTGCTTAAATTGTGAAGGTGTAATTCCTGCTTCCTTTTTAAACTGAGCAGAAAGGTGCGCCACGCTACTATAGTTCAATTTAAATGCGATTTCGCTCAGCGTTAACTCGCCATAACTTAGCAATTCCTTCGCTTTCTCTATTTTTTGTTGAATGTAGTAATGTTCGATGGTGTTATTTTCTTCAGAAGAAAAAGTTGCACTTAATGTAGGATAATCTACAGAAAGTTTCTTACTTAAATAACCGGAAAGGTTAACTTTTAACGGCTCTTTGGTATGGTGCGTTAGCGCCACAATAGTTGCTTTAATTTGCGCTACTAGTACTTTTTTCCTATCTTCCAATAGCTCAAATCCCAAATTCTCCAAAGCTGTTTTTACATCTTGATATGCTGATTTCGACAACCCATCTTCCTTTAACTCAACTTCACCCAAATTCACAACCGTTGGATGTAGATGCAATTTTTCTAACGCATTTTCCACTGCTGTTTTGCAGCGATCGCATACCATATTTTTGATGTATAGCTTCATTGATTACCAAGGTAGCTAATAATTCTTTACCGCAAAACCATCGGTGATAATTCAACTTTAAGCAGACATAATAAAGATTATAACCATTAAGGTATTAGAATTATGAAGTCTGAACTGATCTTAATTTTTTAATGGTTCATTAGAATCGCTTTAGCTAATTTAAACTTTGTATTTTTTGAATAACTTAG
>Ga0308157_10007046_pt1 | contig 13218 bp, 11 predicted proteins | sample PhyBR1_FD_201035 | JGI IMG/M metagenome (GOLD analysis project Ga0308157, IMG submission 201035) | Phyllosphere microbial communities from UC Gill Tract Community Farm, Albany, California, United States - DLSLB.R1 | ecosystem: Host-associated > Plants > Phyllosphere > Unclassified | place: USA...
CGCCAAAATGCTTTCTGTCTTTGATTCTGGAAACCCAATCGAACACATTTTTGAAAGCTGTAGTATAAGTACTGTTATGCTCCGCAAAAGCAATAATCAGTAAATCTGCAGCGTCAATTTTCTCAGCGAATCTCAATGCCAAAGTCGGAATGCCGTCGTGCTTTTCTCTGTCTACACTGAAGATTGGCATTTCGTAATCGTTCAAGTCCAGAATTTCTACATCTGCTCCGTCGAATTGTTTTGCGGTATATTCTGCTAATATTTTGTTGATGGATTCTTTGGAGTTACTTGCTCCAAATGCTAGTATTTTCATTGAGTTTAAATTTTAAAGAGGCAAATGTAGAGACTTTAAAATTGAAATGAATTGATGTAGGATATTAATTTTTGATTTTAAGTATATCCAAAATACTTCCATACAAAACTTCCGCTCCGATTGCCAAATCTTCCGGAGACGAATATTCCAATGGATTGTGGCTGATTCCGTCTTTGCAACGCACGAAAATCATCCCATAATCGCAGGCGTAAGAAATCGCCATTGCATCGTGAAAAGGTCCGCTCATAATTTCCGGAGTATCTTGTAAACCTATTTTTTCACAGTTTTCTCTGATTGTATTTTTAATCCAATCGGCGCAATATCGTGGTTCAGATTTCCAGTCTTCTGAGATTTCATAAGTTAATCCGTGTTTTTTAGAAACTTCATCTATTTTATCTAAGAGTTGCTTTTCGTAACGGTTTCTTCTTTCCAAATCAATGTCTCTCAAGTCGAGTGCAAATTCTACTTCTTCGGGAATTATGTTTCTGGAAGCCGGAAAAACTTTGATTGTGCCGCAAGTTCCAACGGTTGGATTTCCCGGAACTTGATTGGCAATTTCATTTAAAGCGACAATGATTTCAGCAGCTCCGACTAATGCATCCTTTCGCATTGGCATAGGAACAGAACCAGCGTGACCAGCCATTCCTTTTAGTTTAACTGTCAGCCAAATTGGCCCTGAAATCCCGGAAACTACGGCAATTGGTTTTTTCTGAATATCCAAAACGGGACCTTGTTCAATATGAAGTTCGATATAGCAATAGATGCTTCCGTCTTTATATTCTGATTCTTTGAATTTTGTAATATCACAGCCGAAATCTTTGAGAGCCTGTTCTCTTGTGATTCCGTTTGCATCTGCTCTTTGAAGTTCGCCTTCTTCCAGTTTTCCTAAAATTCCTCGAGAACCAAATAAACCTTTATTAAAACGCCAACCTTCTTCATCTGCAAAAGAAATGATTTCTAATGTTCGCTCCGGTTTTATTCCATTTTCCTGCATTGTGATTGCCGCTTCTATGGCGCAAAGAACGCCTGCAACGCCATCATATCTTCCACCATAAGGTTGAGAATCAAGATGTGAACCGACCATTAAAACCGGTAAATCTGGATTTGTTCCTTCTAATCTTCCGATGAGATTCCCGAAGTTGTCGATTCTGGTTGTCATTCCGGCTTGTTTCATCCAGGAAGAAGCGAGCTCGAATGCTTTCATTTCATCGGGAGAATGTGCTGGCCTGTTGGTTCCGGTTTCGCCAATTTTTCCGATTTTGCTCATTTCTGAGAAGGAATTTTCGAGACGTGAGGAATTGATGTTCATTGGTTGGAATTAAAAAATTAAATGATTAAAAGATTTAGGAATTCGGTTTTAATAAATTGACTTTGGTTCTAATTTCTACAAATCTTGATTTAGGCCGAATCTGCACCCCGACCTGAGTGGAGCTCATTTTTTGTGGCTGGAAAAGCTTGGCAAAAAATAGCGGGAACGGAGGGCGGAAAAGGTGCCCAAATATTTTTAATGATTATTCAATGGTAATCCCTGCTCCTGAAACTGAACCCAGTTGAGATATTCCGGCGCAACACGATGTTCCACCATTGTAATACAATCGTCAACCGGACAAACGAGTTTGCAAAGGTTGCAGCCAACACATTCGGGTTCGTTTATCGTGTAATCGTTGTAAGGCATTCCGTCGGTTTTGAAAATCGCCTGATGAGAAGTGTCTTCGCACGCAATGTGGCATAAACCGCAATGAATACATTTATTTTGGTCGATATTAGCAACAATATGAAAATTGAGGTCGAGCTTTTCCCATTCCGTCATTGTCGGGACAGATTTTCCAATAAAATCAGTGATTTTCTCGAAGCCTTTTTCATCCATCCAATTGCTGAGACCTTCATTAAGATCTTCCACAATCCTGAAACCATACTTCATCGCAGTGGTACAAACCTGAACGGAAGTTGAGCCAAGCAACATAAATTCCACCGCATCCTGCCAGGTAGAAACGCCTCCAATACCGGAAATAGGAACTTTATTCGTCACTGAATCCTGAGAAATCGTTGTCAGCATTTTCAGCGCAATCGGTTTTACAGCAGGTCCACAATAACCTCCAAAAACGGATTTACCACCAACATTCGGGTTCGGAACAAAGCTGTCCAAATCTATTCCTGTAACGGACTGAATTGTATTAATCAGAGATAAAGCATTTGTTCCTGCGTTCACAGCAGCTCGCCCTGTAGGAACCACAGAATGAACATTGGGAGTCAATTTTGTAATTACGGGCAAAGTTGCGACTTCCATTACCCATTCTACAATTCTGCCGGCAATTTCCGGGTCTTGTCCAACTGCAGCTCCCATTCCACGTTCCGTCATTCCGTGAGGACATCCGAAATTGAGTTCGAAACCGTGTGCGCCAGTTTGTTCGCAGCGTTTTACCATTTCGTGCCAGGCTTCACGATTATTATCCGCCATTAACGAAATAATCATTGCTCTGTCCGGAAATTCTTTTACCACTTCTACGATTTCCTTTAAATTAATATCCAAAGGTCTGTCGGAAATCAATTCGATATTATTGAAACCTGCAACACGCTGACCATTGAAATTGATTGCGGAATATCTGGACGACACATTCTTTACCTGCGAACCCAAAGTTTTCCAGACAACACCGCCCCAGCCTGCTTCGAAAGCACGCATTACATTTATTTTTTTATCCGTTGGTGGTGCTGAAGCCAGCCAAAAGGGATTTGGAGATTTTATACCTAAAAAATTACAAGAAATATCTGCCATAATTTTTGATTTAAATAATTGAATTAATTCAAAATATATTCTAAAATGGAACGTGCTGCTAATTTGCCATCCTGCGCTGCATTTACAACTTCTTTGCCGCCATTGATGCAATCGCCACCAGCGAAAACGCCATTCCAATTGGTTTTATATTGGGAATTCACGGAAACTTTTCCATATTTATTTTCAAGTTTGCTGGATGAAATCAAATCTTCAAAAGGAGTTTGTCCGGCTGCTTTGATAATCATATCACAATCGATGGTGAAAGTTTCGCCAGTGTCAACAGGACTTCTTCTTCCGGAAGCATCAGGTTCGCCTAACCTCATTCTGCTGCAAACCAAAGATTTTACGTTTCCGTTTTCAGAGATAATTTCTTTTGGTGCTGCCAGATATTCCAGATTGCAGCCATCTAATTTTGCAATATCAAGTTCTACATCTGTACAAGGCTTTTCTTTTTCTGTCCGTCTGTAAACGATGGTAACGTCTTTTGCACCTAGTCTTTTCGCCTGAGTTGCAGCGTCAATTGCTGTCATTCCCAAACCGATAACTGCTACTTTTTCTCCAACCGGAATTGTCGAAAAATCATTGGTTCTAAGATTATAAATGTAAGAAATGGCATCTTCTACTCCAGAGGAATTCTCGCCATTAATATCCAATTGTCTCGCAACACCAACACCGATTCCCAGGAAAACAGCATCGAAGTTTTTCTGCAAATCCTTCAGTTCGAAATCTCTTCCTAATTCCTGATTGTATCTGATATCAATCCCGCCAATTGAAATAATATACTGTACTTCTTCTTCGCAAAACTCCGGTGTTACTTTATAAGCTGCAATGCCGTAAGTCATCAATCCGCCGCCTTTCGCCTCTTTCTCAAAAATGGTAACATCCACACCCTCTTTCGCCAGATAAAATGCACAAGCCAATCCTGCAGGACCAGCTCCTACAACAGCAACCTTTCTCCCTAAAGATGGTTTTCTTTCAAACAGCTGCCAATTGTTGTACATCGCTTTTTCTGTAGAATATCTCTGCAAACGGGCAATCTGAATCGGTTCTTCGTGAAGCAAATTATAAACACAAGAACCTTCACAAAGCTTCTCAACAGGACAAACTTTAGAACAGCTGGCTCCCATAATATTATCTGTGAAAATAGTATGAGCAGAACCTTTTACATTGTCCGTGGCAATCTGTTTGATGAATTTTGGAATGTTGATATGCGTAGGACACATCTTTGTGCAAGGCGCATCATAACACATAATGCAACGGTTGGCTTCTATTATCGCACCGTCTTTATTTTCAAAAGGTGGGTGGATGTCTGTAAAATTTTCCTGATATTGTTCGGTTGTTAAGCGTCTGTTTGCTATCATATTTTCTTAGTTGTCAGTGGTTGATTCTCAGTTTCTGTTTGACTGATATTCTATTTATTGGCAAATGGTTATTCTATCTACAATCTGCAGCCCGGCCTGAGTGGAGCTCATTTTTTGCTTGGGAAAAGCCTGGCAAAAAATAGCGGGAACGGAGGACGGATAAAGCTGCCATAAAATTCTATAATTGAGTCAAATCGTCATAAGTTTCCGGTCGTCTGTCTCTGTAGAACTGCCATTTGGAACGAACCTGGTCTATTAAATCCAAATCGAATTCCGCAATCAGAAGCTCATCTTTATCTTCGGAAGCGCAGGCGAAAATTTCACCCAAAGGATTTACGAAATAGGATGTCCCGTAAAATTTTCCGAGATTCCAGGGTTTTTCGATGCCAACACGATTGATACATCCCATAAAATATCCGTTGGCAACGGCGTGAGAAGGCTGTTCCAATTTCCATAGATATTGAGATTGACCAACCGTAGTTGCGGACGGATTGTAAACAATCTCAGCGCCGTTGATTCCTAAAGCTCTTGCACCTTCCGGAAAATGACGGTCATAGCAGATGTAAACACCAATTTTCGCATATTTGGTCTGGAAAACGGGATAACCAAGATTTCCGGGTTTGAAGAAATATTTTTCCCAAAATCCACCCGTTTGAGGAATATGATTTTTACGGTACTTTCCAAGATATTTTCCATCTGCATCGATAACCGCAGCAGTATTGTATAAAATTCCTGCACCGTCTTTTTCATAAATCGGAACTATGATGACCATCTGGTATTTTTTGGCATATTCTGACATCAAATCCGTCGTCGGGCCGGGAACAGATTCTGCAGATTCATACCATTTGGAATCCTGACCGGGACAAAAATATGGTGTGTTGAAAATCTCCTGAAAACAAAGAATCTGAACACCTTTTTTACCAGCTTCATCTATAAAAGGCAAATGTTTTTCCAGCATTGCCTGCTTTATTTCGTCAATTGTTCCTTCGTCTTCTGTTTTGGCAAGAGACATTTGGATTAATCCTGATTTTATGATTCGAGCCATAGTTTATAGTTATAAATTATTAGTTTTAAATCTTGTCGGAAACTTTGTTTCGTTTAATAAATTGTCCATAACCTTTTTGGATAAGACATTCATTATTATCAATAGCAATTTTTCCACGAAGTAAAACAGTCTTTACTTTTCCGCTAACTTCCCAGCCTTCGTAGCCGCTGTAATCCACATTCATATGATGAGTCTTGGCGGAAAGCGTGTGTTTTTCTTTCGAATCAAAAATGACCAAATCCGCATCTGAGCCAATAGAAATTGTCCCTTTCTTAGGATACATTCCAAATATTTTCGCAGGATTTGTACAAGCTACTTCTACGAATTTGCTCAGTGTGATTCTTCCTTTATCAACACCTTCCGAATAGAGTAATTCCATTCTGTTTTCTACAGCTGGATGTCCATTAGGGATTTTGGAGAAGTCATCAATTCCCATTAATTTCTGTTCCCAGAAAAACGGACAATGGTCTGTTGCAACCACATTTACCAATCCCTGATTGATTCCTGCCCAAAGTGTTTCCTGGTCTTTCTTTTCTCGCAACGGCGGTGACATTACCCATTTTGCACCTTCGAAATCCTGCTCATACAAACTCGCATCAAGAATCAAATACTGAATGCAAGTTTCAACAAAAACGTGCTGATTTCTTTTGGTTGCATTCCGGACGGCATTAAGAGCGCCTTCGCAAGTGAGATGAACGATATAGCCGGGACAACCAGTAAAATTTGTCATATCTACAAAACGTTCACTGGCTTCAGCTTCCGTCACTTCCGGTTGAGACAAGTAATGATAAATCGGAGCTCTGTTTCCTTCATTCCTGTTTTTCTGAACCAGATAATCTATCATATCGCCGTTGGTGGCGTGAACATTGATGAGCCCACCTTGTTCTTTGACTTCTTCCATCAAGCCAATCATCTGTCTGTCATCCACCATCAATGCACCTTTGTAGGCCATAAATGTTTTGAAAGATGTGATACCTTCTTCTATAATTTCTTTGATTTCGGGTTTTGTATTTTCATTAAAATCAGTCACCGCCATATGAAAACTGTAATCGCCAACTGCATTTCCATCGCTTCTGCCTTTCCATTCGTCTAAAGCATTTCGAAGGGATTTTCCTTGAGTCTGAAGAATAAAATCAATAACCATCGTTGTTCCTCCGAAAAGTGCGGCACGAGTTCCTGTTTCATAGGAATCGCTGGAAAATGTTCCCATAAAAGGCATATCGAGGTGAACGTGCGGGTCTATTCCGCCAGGGAAAATCAGTTTTCCGGAAGCATCAATGGTTTCATCTGCATCATATTTCAGATTTTTTCCGATTGCAGAAATAGTTTCGCCTTCGATAAAAATATCGCCGATGAAATTTTCTGAAGCTGTTACGATGTTTCCGTTTTTGATTAGAATGCTCATATGTTGAATTACGAATTAAAAATTATTAATTACGATTTTTTGTTTTTCATTAAAATGAAATAGACCAGTGCGCTGATAAAAAATCCTACAAACCAGCCGTAATGGTAAAGATTGGTCAGCCATTCGGGAACAGAATTTGTGGAAATTAATTTAATAGTAACCAAGAATCCGGGAATGTTTGGTAAAATTCCTAAAACCAATGCAATAATAGCTTTGGAATTGAAGCCGTTTTTGTAGGAGTAAGTTTTGCCTTGTTGGTATAAATCCTCCAGAATCAATTCTTTTTTTCTTACGAAGAAATAATCCGAAATCATTATGCCTCCAATAGGTCCGAGCAAACTGGAATAACCAACCAACCATGTAAAAATATAACCTGATGGATCGGCAATCAGTTTCCAAGGACAAATTAAAACACCAATAATTCCAGTGATATAACCACCCGTTCTAAAACTTATTTGTGTAGGATTAAGATTAGCGAAGTCATTAGCAGGACTTACTATATTTGCGGCGATATTGGTTGCTAAAGTAGAAATAGCAATGGCCAGCATTGCCACAGTAACGAGAATTTTGTTCTCAAATTTTCCCGCAAGAATGACTGGATCCCAAATTGTAGTTCCATAGATAATAACGGTCGCAGAAGTTACAACCACTCCAATGAAAGAGAAAACCGCCATTGAAGGAGGCAAACCAATCATTTGACCATTGATTTGGGCTTTTTGAGATGTCGCATATCTTGTAAAATCCGGAATATTCAGTGATAAGGTTGCCCAAAAACCAACCATTCCCGTCAATGCCGGAAAGAAAAATTTCCAGAACTCAGCGGATGTTTGAAATTTTGATGGTTGATTAAGGATTTCTCCTAAACCTTGTGTAGAATATATCGCCCAAAACAACAACGCAAATGCTGCAACCGGTAAAAAAACCGCTTTGAAAACCAAAAGTTTACGAATGCTTTCCACACCAAAATAAACCACAACCATATTGATTAACAGGAAAAGCAAAAAGCAAATCAGTTCTAAAACCGGCGGAAAAAATCCAACAACTGCAGGCTCAGAAAGTGACGGAATCCAAACTCTCAAAATCTGATAAAGCGAAACGCCGCCAATCCAGGTCTGAATCCCAAACCAGCCACAAGCGACAATCGCTCTTAATAATGCGGGAATATTTGCGCCCTTAGTTCCGAAACTGGCTCTGGCAAAAACAGGAAACGGAATGCCATATTTTGTGCCGGCGTGGCCGTTCAGAATCATTGGAATCAGAACAATAAGATTTCCTAAAAATATAGTCAAAACCGATTGCCACCAGTTCATCCCGCCTTCTATCAGGGAACTTGCCAGCATATAAGTCGGAATACACATCGACATACTAATCCATAAAGAAGCATAGTTCCAGGTTCCCCAAGTTCTTTTATTGGGAGAAACCGGAGCTAAATCTTCATTATAAAGTTTCGGGTCAAAAATAGGATTCTGATTAGTATCTGACATTGTTTAGCTTTGAATTATTAGTAAGTTGCTTCGTCGGCAATTTTGAGTGCTTCCGAAATGATAGCTAATCCTTCTTCCATTTCTTCTTTGGTAATAATCAAAGGTGGTGCGATGAAAATATATCCCCATCTTACGAAAGTGTACATTCCCAGTTCTTTGATTTTTGCTGCTACCTTGTTCATAACTGCCATTTCATCTGGTTTTGCATTGAACGGCGCCATCGGTTCTTTGGTTTCTCGATTTTTCACCAATTCCAGACAACCAAGCAATCCTGTATTTCTAAAATCGCCAATCGAAGGATGAATCTTCTTCATATCTTCAATGCGGGACTCGAGGTATTTTCCCATTTCTGCGGCTCTTTCTATGAGATTATCTTGCTCATAGATTTTAATTACTTCCATTGCTGCTGCACAGGAGACAGCGTGAGCAGAATAAGTTAAACCCAAAGGCAAAACAGCATCATCATATTTGGAAGCAATCTTTTCGGAAATCATCACACAACCCAAGGGCAAATAACCACAGGTAAGACCTTTCGCCATCACAATCATATCTGGAATAACATCGTGATTTTGGAAACCGAACCATTTTCCAGTTCTTCCAAAGCCAGACATCACTTCATCCATAATTAATAAAATGCCATGCTTGTCGCAGATTTCTCTTACTTTTTTGAGGTAACCTTTAGGATATTGCAAGCAGCCGGAAGTTCCAGACTCGCCTTCGAGAAGTATTGCTGCAATCGTATTTGGCCCTTCATATTCTATTTGTCTTTCTAAAGATGCTATAGAATCTTTCAGAAGATTTTCTTCGCCATATTCATATCTGTAAGCATAAGGCAAATCAAAATGAATAAAATTAGGCGCTTGCTGCCCATCTACAGGGATTTTTCTTGGGTCGCCGCCAGCAGAAATTGCTCCAATGGTTGCACCGTGATACGATTGATATCTTGTAAAAATCTTGTGGCGACCTGTGTAAAGTCTTGCCAGCTTAATAGCATTTTCATTAGAAGTGGCGCCACAAACTGTGAAAAATGCACGATTCAAATCTCCGGGACAAATCTCGGCTAGTTTCTTACCCAAATCGCCACGAACTTTCGAAACACAGCTTGGCGAAATAAACGCTACTTCCTGCATCTGTTTTACAACCGCAGCTGTTACACGCTGGTCGCCGTAACCGATATTGGAATTCATTAAACCGGAAGAAAAATCAATGACTTTCTGCCCGCTGTAATCGTATAAGTAAACGCCTTCTGCTCTTTCTATGGCAAACGGATCAATCCCTTTCTGTTTGGACCAGGACATTATCGTGTAATCAAGCGCATTGTCTATAATTTCCTGTCTGCTGGTTTTATTTGTAACTGTTTCTGACATTTTTAATTTGAAATTTGAAATTCGTAATTAATTTAACTCATCCAGTTGATACCCGCTTCGGGATTCCATTTCGTGGTCATTTTTTTGAGTTTTGTCCAGAATTCGATGGAACTTTTTCCGGTAATATCGCCGACTCCAAATCTCGATTCATTCCAACCTCCGAAAGAGAAAGGCTCTCTCGGAACGGGAACACCGATGTTGACACCAATCATCCCGGCTGAAGCGTGTTCCATAACATATCTTGCCAAACCGCCACTCTGTGTGAAAACGGAAGCGGCGTTGCCGTAAGGATTTGCATTTTCAATTTTTATAGCATCTTCAAGAGTTCGGCTTCTGATGATGGAAACCACTGGTCCGAAAATCTCTTCCGTAGCAACAGACATCTCTGGTGTTACAAAATCAATAACCGTTGGACCGACATAATAGCCATTTTCTTTACCTTCTACTTTGTAATTGCGCCCATCCAAAAGGATTTTGGCACCATCTTTTTCGGCTTGGGAAATATAATTTTCAATTCTTTCTTTTGCTGCTTTGGAAATAACAGAACCTAAGTTTTTTCCAGGAATTACAGTCTTAGCCTCCGCTACTATTTTATCAATAATATGGTCGGTCTGTCCCACCGCAAGCATCGCAGACGCCGCCATACAGCGTTGTCCGGCGCAACCTGACATCGAAGCTGTTACATTAGCTGCGGTCATATCCGGATTGGCGTCCGGCAGAACCAATAAGTGATTTTTTGCACCGCCGAGAGCCAGACATCTTTTGAGATTAGAGGTTGCTCGCTGATAAACAATTTTTGCCACTTTCGTGGAGCCAACAAATGAAACCGCTTCTATATCTGGATGGTCGCAGATGGCTTCTACAATTTCTTTTTCCCCGTGTACAATATTAAAAACTCCATCAGGAAGCCCAGCTTGCTTCAAAAGTTCCGCAATTTTTAAAGCACTTAATGGTACTAATTCTGAGGTTTTTAGAATCATCGTATTTCCTAAAACAAGCGCATTCGGGATAGTCCAGTTCGGTACCATCGATGGAAAATTGAAAGGAACAATAGACGCTACAACTCCTAAAGCCGAATGTTCTGTTCTGCATTCTACGCCTTTGCTCACCTCTAGGATTTCGCCTTGAGTCAATTGAGGAAGTGAGACTGCAAATTCTGTCAGCTCAATGCTTTTTTCAATTTCAGCACGGGCTTCGTCGAAAGTCTTTCCGTTTTCTTCCTGAATCAATGCTGATAACTCAGTCGTATTTTGTTCTAAAAGTGTCTTGTATCTGAAAAATACCTGGACCCTATCTTTAATTGGTGTTTTTGACCAAATCTTGAAAGCTTCTTTTGCCGCAGAAACTGCATTATCCAAATCCTCTTTTGAAGAAACTGCAACTTCGGCAATCACTTCTCCAGTCAACGGGGAATCTACATTCAGCCAACGGTTAGTAATTGTTTCTACAAATACTCCATTGATATAATTTTTAACTTTTCCGTATTTATTTGACATTTTCATTAATTATTTAACAATGTTTTTAATGAAAGCTAAGCTAATAAACAATTTCCAAATATTGCAATTTTGACTTTAATTTATAATGATTCTAATATAATTTGCAAAAATTTGATAGTTTTGTGTAAAATTTACTTTTCAATGGAAAACAAACTGGACGAATTGGATTATCTGATTTTGAAAGAACTTCAGAAAGACGGACGTGCTTCTTTTACAGAAATTGCCGATAAACTCAAGGTTTCTATAAGTAATGTGAGAACCCGTGTCACCAAATTGATAGAAGAAAAAACCATCCAAATTGTGGGGAGGATCAATCCACAGAATGTCGGATTCAATGCCTACGCTAATATTGCAGTTTCTGTGCGTCCGGCTAATTTGATTCCTAATGTTATTGATACTTTAATGAAAATGCCTGAGGTCAGTTTTCTTGCGAACACAGCAGGAGAATTTGATATCGAAGTTGATATTATGAGTAAGAATAATGAGCAGCTTCATCAATTGGTGAATCAGAAAATTGCTAAAATAGAAGGTGTGTTTCAAACCAAAACCACGCTTTATATGAAAGTTCATAAATACGCACAGCCTGATCTGGATCTGGTGAAATAAAATACATCCACCATTATTATTTAAACAAAAAAAATTGAACACTGGTATTCAATTTTTCAAAATAACTTGTTTTGTTATTCTATTTCTTATAACGATTTTTTGGTGTTTAATATCTAAAGAGCTAACAAATCATTAATTATCAATAATTTACAATTAAAATTATAAATAAAAAAGGGAGAGAAGCAAATTTAAGCTGCATCCCTCCCGTGTGATATAATAATGTATGGATTGTCAGGAAAGAGGACATTTCTGCCCTCCTTATCAAAAAAATCTAATAAACTATGAACTAGATTTCTATGAAATTTCACATCAAAGTTTTTGCCAAATTATCATTGATTTAATGAAATTGTAAATTATCTTGGACGATAGTATTAATGTTAAATAAGACAAACTTTTTATATCAACTCATAATGTAAAGCCTTAATGGTAATGAAAAATAATTTACGACATTATCATAAAATGAATCATTTTCCATATAGATATTTATTTAAATACACTTATGGTCTTAAAATTGATATTACAAATTAAATACAATTAACTATTTGATTTTAAATTTAATACTTCTTGCATTATGATATTTGATAAAAACTATTTAAGACCGAGCAATGACAGCTCTTACTTCGTTTACCAAGAAGAGCAAGGGGATTCCAGTTTCAATAATCCTTACAACGACAATCCATATATGATCAGCTCTTTACAAAAAATAAAAAAACATATCAAATGTAAAAAGAAACAAGCTGCTATTGATTCTTGTCTTGATAATTATAAAGACCAAATTGTTGAAAGTCCTCAATTCAATCACGTTTTTGAAACTGATGAGATAGAAAAACCCAAAGCTTCGATATCCGATTACGCCAAGTCCTCTTACCAAAAAGTATTGAAAGATCTGGAGAATATTCAGAAGCTGCTGGATCAGTTTAATATCAATGAGGTGCGTCTTTAGTTAGTTAGTTAGTTTAACATAGATCATAAAAATACCTGAAGGATAATTCTTCAGGTATTTTATTTTTTTGAAAAGTAATTGATTACAGATTCTGGTCTTCGTGCTTACCTTCTTTGATTTCCTCCACCATTTTGGCATTGAAAGCTGGTAAATCTTCTGGTGTACGGCTGGTAACCAAACCATTATCAACCACTACTTCACTGTCTTCCCAGATGGCACCTGCATTTTTCAAGTCGATGCTGATAGATTTTACCGATGTCATCTTTCTGCCTTTGACTGCTTCTGCGCTGATTAAGATTTGAGGTCCGTGGCAAATAGCCGCTACCGGTTTATGTTGTTTGAAGAAATCCTGAACGAAGGAAATCGCTTTCTCATTGGTTCGCAACTGATCTGGATTAATAACTCCGCCCGGCAAAACCAATGCA
>Ga0308157_10007047_pt1 | contig 13217 bp, 9 predicted proteins | sample PhyBR1_FD_201035 | JGI IMG/M metagenome (GOLD analysis project Ga0308157, IMG submission 201035) | Phyllosphere microbial communities from UC Gill Tract Community Farm, Albany, California, United States - DLSLB.R1 | ecosystem: Host-associated > Plants > Phyllosphere > Unclassified | place: USA...
ACTGGTTATTAGCGCGGATCGCCGACTGCCGTGGCGGGCTGATCGTCGTCACTCACGACCGCGCCTTGCTGGACGCCATGTCACATATCGTGCAGTTGGACAACGGCAAGCTCACCGGTCACGCCGGGAATTACCGTGCATGGCAAGAACAGCGTGATCGGCAAGCCGCGGCCGCCGAAACCACGCTGGCCCATGCCCGCCACGAACGCGCGGCCGGGCTGCGTGCCCTGCGCCAGCAACACGACGCACAGCAGCAGCGCAACGCCCGGCACGCGCGCCAGGCCCGCGACGCCAACCAGGCGCCCATCCTGCTGGGCATGAAAAGGGCGAACGCCGAAGGGCATGCGGGGTGCGAACGCCAGCGCCGCGAACAGGCCCGCTCCAACCTGGATCAGGCCGTCCAGCAAGCCGCGGCGCGCGTCGCGGCTGCGCCGGGCATCGCGTTGGCCTTGCCGGAGACGGCGGTGCCGAATGGCCGCCGGGTGCTACACCTGCATGGCGCCGTCGCACCCTTCCCCCACGACGCCCCCGCGTTGGACCTGACCTTGTCCGGCCCGTTCAGGCTCGCGATCCAAGGGCCGAACGGCTGCGGCAAGAGCACCTTGCTGGCGATGCTGGCGGGCGAACAGGCGCCGTGCCGCGGCGTCTGCGATGTCCGCGTCCCGACTGCCATATTGGACCAGCGGGCCTCAACGCTGCCGCCGGACCGCTCCCTGATGCAGACCCTGGCGGCATTGGGCGCGACCCTGGCGGAAGGCGAACTGCGCAGCCGCCTGGCGCTGCTAGGGCTGGGGCCTGTGCAGGTGCAGGCGTTCGCCGCCACGCTAAGCGGCGGCGAGCGCATCAAGGCAGCGCTTGCCAGTGCCCTGTGGCGCGAGCAGCCTGCCCAGTTGCTGTTGCTGGATGAACCCACCAACCATCTGGACCTTGCGTCGACGCAAGCGTTGGAGGAAGCGCTGGCGGGCTATCCGGGCGCCATGGCGGTCGTGTCGCACGATGCCGCCTTCCTGGCGGCCATCGCCCCCACGCATCGGCTGTCCTGGGCGCCAGACGGGTGGCGGTTGCTGGAACAAGGCGCAGGCGGCGGCCTTAACAACGAGCGGGAATGACCGTGGCGCTTCTTATCGGTGCGGGTTATCCCGAATGCCTCCATATCTACAAATCGTCAATAATTCGCCAACGTTTTGTCATCGAACCGTCCCTTATCCGCCTTATCCATGTCTGTATCCGTCCGGGACGCCATTGTTTCCTCTGCTCATCTCGCCTCATCCGCCCCGGAATTGTCCGAGGTGGAATTCGGGCTGATCATCGCGTCTCACGCCTTCAACCGCTGGATGGTGCGATGCATGGCCTGCGCGGGCTTGCCGGAATTGACCTCACTGGACATCCTGGTGCTTAACCATGTGTTCCACCGTGGCCGCGGCAAGAAGCTGGCGGATATCTGCTTCACGCTGAACGTCGAAGACACCCACCTGGTGAACTATTCGCTGAAGAAGCTGGAGCGGCTGGGCGTGGTGCAAAGCGCCAAGACGGGCAAGGAAGTGATCTACACCACCACCGAAGCCGGCGCCGCCGCCATTCAGCGCTACGCCGAAGTGCGCGAGCAATGCCTCGTCAAATCGTTCATCGACTCCCCTGCCGCGGACGACGCCAACCATCAATTGGCCAACACCCTGCGCACGCTGTCGGGCCTGTACGACCAGGCTGCCCGCGCCGCCACCTCGCTGTGAGAATCCACGTTGTCTAGCACTACTGCCTCTTCGTCCGCCCCGTTGTTGTCCGTCCGCGGCGTATCGGTCGATTTCAATACCGAGACGGGCGTGTTCCGCGCCGTCGATGGCCTGGACTTCGATGTCCGGCCGGGCAGGACGCTGGCGATCGTCGGCGAATCGGGCTCGGGCAAGTCGGTCACGTCCATGGCGATCATGCGGTTGACGGACTACACCAGCGGCCGCATCGCCACGGGCCAGATCCTGTTCCGCGACAACGACGGCCGCGAAACCGACCTGACGACCGCCACCGACGAGCAGATGCGCGCGATCCGCGGCAACGACATCGCGATGATCTTCCAGGAGCCGATGACGTCGCTGAACCCGGTGTTCACGATCGGCGACCAGATCGTCGAGGCCATCATGCTGCACCAGCAGCTGTCGCGCTCGGCCGCGCGCCAGTCGGCGCGCAAGCTGCTTGAGAAGGTGCGCCTGCCGGACGCCGAGCAATTGCTGGACCGGTATCCCCACCAGTTGTCCGGCGGCATGCGCCAACGCGTGATGATCGCGATGGCGCTGTCGTGCCAGCCGCGTCTGTTGATCGCCGACGAGCCGACCACCGCGCTGGACGTGACCATCCAGGCGCAAATCCTGAATACCATCCGCGAATTGCAGCGCGACCTGGGCACCGCCGTCATCTTCATCACCCACGATATGGGCGTGGTGGCCGAGATGGCCGACGATGTGGTCGTGATGCTGCGCGGCAAGAAGGTCGAGCACGGCACCGTCGACGAGATCTTCAATGCGCCCAAGCATCCCTACACCCGCGCGCTGCTGGCCGCGGTGCCGCGCCTGGGCAGCCTGACCGGCAGCGACCTGCCGCTACGCACGCCACAAACGGTGCTGGAAGGCGACACCCTGCGCGAAGTGGGTGAAACACGCGAACAGGACACGGCGCGCTACGACGAGCCGGTGCTGCGCGTGGAAAAGCTGACCACCCGTTTCGATGTGGGCCACAATCTGTTCGGCCGCGTCACGCATCGCGTGCATGCCGTCGAAGAGGTGAGCTTTGACGTTTACCCCGGCGAGACACTCGCGCTGGTGGGCGAGTCGGGTAGCGGCAAGTCCACCATCGGCAAGACCTTGCAGCAACTGGTGGCGCCGACCTCGGGCGCGGTGCGGTACAACGGCCAGGACGTCTTCTCGATGGATGCCGCCAGCCGCCAGCGCCTGCGCCAGGAAATCCAATACATTTTCCAGGACCCCTACGCGTCGCTGGACCCGCGCAAGACGGTGGAATTCAGCATCGCCGAGCCCATTCGCACGCACGGCCTCTTGAACGGCGACGCGGCCATCGCCCGCCGCGTGGGCGAATTGCTTGAGCAAGTGGGCCTGAAGCCCGAGCACGCCAAACGCTATCCGCACGAATTCTCGGGCGGCCAGCGTCAGCGCGTGTGCATCGCGCGCGCATTGGCCAGCAACCCCAAGCTGATCATCGCCGACGAATCCGTGTCGGCGCTGGACGTGTCCATCCAGGCGCAGATCCTGAACCTGTTGATGGACCTGCAGAAAGACCGCGGCCTGTCCTACCTGTTCATCACGCACGACATGGCCGTGGTGGAAAAAGTCAGCCACCGCGTGGCCGTGCTGTACCTGGGCCAGATCGTGGAACTGGGCACGCGCCGGCAGATTTTCGAATCGCCGCAGCACGCCTACACCCGCAAACTGCTGGCTGCGGTGCCGGTGGCCGAGCCTGGCCGCCACATCGACACGTCGTTGATCGAAGGCGAAATCCCCAGCCCCGTCCGCCGCGTGGGCGACGAGCCCGCCATCATTCCCCTGATCGAATTCGCGCCCGGCCACCAAGTGGCCCGGGCGGCCTGAAGCCTTTTTATTCCCTCGGCCCGACCCGACTTCCCGTCCCTGGAGCGAACATGCAATCCCTACGCACCACCTTCACCGCCGCCGCCCTGACCCTGGCGCTGGGCGGCGCGATGCCCGCCGTCTTCTCGACCGCGCATGCCGCAGGCACGCTCAGCGTGGCCATCAACCAGGACCCGGGAAGCTGGGATCCGATCGACACCTTCGTGACCTTCTGGGGTTCCGTGGGTGGCAACCTGTACGACGGCCTGACGATGCGCGGCGCCGACCTGAAGCTGCAACCGGGCCTGGCCACCAGCTGGGAATACCTGGACGACAACAAGCGCCTGCGCTTCAAGCTTCGTGAAGGCGTCAAGTTCCACAATGGCGAACCCTTCAACGCCGAAGCGGTGAAGTTCACGTTCGAACGCCTGCTGGGCGCGGAAGGCGCCAAGGGCCCGCAAAAGTCCAACTACGACTCGATCGGCGAGATCAAGGTGGTGGACGAATACACCGTCGACTTCATCCTGAAGCAGCCCGATCCGGTGCTGCTGACCAAGCTGGCCGGCTACGGCGCCATGATCGTGCCGCCGAAGTACATCAAGGAAAAGGGCGAGGACTTCTTCAACACGAACCCGGTCGGCACGGGCCCGTTCAAGTTCGAAAGCTACCAGCCCAAGGTCAACGTGACCCTGGCGCGCAATGATGAATACTGGGGCGGCAAGCCCAAGCTGGACAAGGTGGTGTACCGCTTCATCGGCGAACCCGGCACCCAGGTCGCCGAGCTGCAAGCCGGCCGCATCGACATCGCCACGCTGATCCCGCTGGGCTTGATCGAAACCGTGAAGAAGTCCGGCAACGCGGACGTCATCTCGACCGGCGGCCCCGTGGCCTTCGCGCTGCGCTACAACACCAAGGGCGGCATCACCCAGAACCGCGACGTGCGCCGCGCCCTGATCATGGCGGTCGACCGCGAAGCCATCGTCAAGCAGCTGCTGCTGGGCCAGGCCAAGGTTATTGCCAGCTTCCAGGGCCCGCAGTCCTTCGGCTACAACCCCGAGCAAAAGCCCCTGCCCTTCAACCCCGCCGAAGCCAAGAAGTTGCTGGCCGCGGCCGGCGTGAAGCCGGGCGCCACCGTGCAGATCGACGTGCGCGGCAGCGATTCGAACTTCCGCGAAGTGGCCCAGGCCGTGTCGGGCTACCTGCAAGCCGTGGGCGTGCGCGCCACCATCAAGCCGTATGAAACCGGCGTGCTGCTCAACGACATCATCCCGGGCGGCAAGACGGGCGAAATGTGGCAGAACCAATGGGGCGGCTGGACGTATGACTACGACAACACCGCGTACCTGATGTACCACACGGGCCAGAAGTGGAACCCGTACGACAACGACACCAAGCTCAACGGCATGCTGGAAGCGCAACGCACCGTCTACGACGTGAAGAAGCGCGAGGCCATGCTGCAGGAAATCGCCGGCTATGTCGCCGACCAGGCGCTGGAGTTGCCGCTGTACAGCCTGAACACGATCGTGGGCGTGAACAAGCGCGTGAAGAACCTGGAAGTGCCCGGCGACATCCGCTTCCGCTTCCTCGAAGCCAGCGTGGAGTAGCGTTCCCCCCCGAAGCGCTGCCGCGCTTCCCCCCAGGGGGCATGCCTCGGGACCGGCAAAGCCGGATCCCTGGCATCCCGCTGGTGCGATACCCGTTGAAGCATCGACGATGCCCGTTGAAGCCATAACATTACCGACCCTCTCCGGCGCAAGCCGGGGCGGCGCCTTATGACCGGATTTCTCATTAAACGCGTGTTGCAGGCGGTCTTCGTGATCGTCGCCGTGACGCTGCTTGTCTCGTATGCCGTGCGCCTGACCGGCGACCCCGCGCTGATGCTCAGCCAGGGATCGGGCAGCGTCACCGAACAAGACCTGGCCAATATCCGCCAGGCGCTGGGCCTGAACCGGCCGTTCCACGAGCAATATCTGTCTTATATGCAGGGCCTCCTGCATGGCGACTTCGGCCGCAGCTTCATGGGCGGCACGTCGGTCGCCAAGCTGATCGGCGACGCCCTGCCCGCCACCCTGATGCTGGCCTTCACGTCGCTGATCTTCTCGATCCTGATCTCTTTGCCCCTGGGCATCCAGGCGGCCATCAAGCGCGGCAAGGCAACCGACCAGGCCATCCGTATCCTGTCGCTGGTGGGGTTGTCATTCCCCAACTTCTGGCTGGCGCTGATGCTGGTCCTGCTGCTGTCGATCACGTTCCCGCTGCTGCCGCCTTCGGGCTGGAGCGGGCCCGCCAGCCTGATCCTGCCGTCCTTGACGATGGCCATCATCCTCAGCGCCACCAATATCCGCCTGGTTCGCACCACGATGCTGGAAACGCTGTCGGCGCAGTACATCATGGTGGCGCGCAGCAAGGGCCTGAAGGAACGCGTGGTGCTGTACAAGCATGCGCTGCGCAATTGCGCGATTCCGCTGATCACCTATCTGGGCTTGCAGTTCGGCGGCCTGATCGGCGGCATCGTCGTCATCGAGATGGTGTTCAACTGGCCCGGTCTGGGCACCCTGGCGTTCGACGCCATTTCCGGGCGCGACTATCCGGTGCTGCAGGGCACGGTGACCGTGCTGGCCACCGTCATCGTCCTGGTCAACCTGATCGTCGACATCGCCTACGGCATCGTCGATCCCCGTATCCGCACGCGGTAAGCCTTATGCAGACAACCACCCCCACCGCCGCCGCTCCCAAGCCTTTCAAGCCGCGCAGCCGCTACCGTTCCCTGGAATTCGTGCTGGGCGCGCTGCTCACCGGTGTCATGGTCCTGCTGGTGCTCAGCTCCGGCTGGCTATTCCCGGATGGCGGCGAATCCATGGACCTGGCCGCCCGTCTGATGGCGCCCTTCTCGTCCGCCGCCCATCCGTTCGGCACCGATCCGCTGGGCCGCGACGTGCTGGCCCGCGTGATCGTCGGCGGCAAGATTTCGCTGATGGTGGGCTTTGCGTCCGTGCTCGGCGGCGCGTTGCTGGGCATCATCATGGGCCTCATCGCCGGCTACTACCGCGGCTTCTGGGACATGATCGTCATGCGCTTCGCGGACGTGCAGCTGGCGCTGCCCTTCATCCTGGTGGCCATCACGTTCATCGCCATCCTGGGCGGCGGCTTGTACAACGTGATCTTCTTCATGATCGTGTCGCAATGGGTGCAATATGCGCGCCTGGTCCGGGCGCAAGTGCTGGCGCTGCGTGAACGCGAGTTCGTGCTGGCCGCCCGCGCGTTCGGCGTGCGCGACCTGGCCATGATCCGCCACCACATCGTGCCCAACCTGCTGGGCCCGCTGGTAATCCTGATGACGCTCAACGTGGCCAACAACATCCTGCTGGAAAGCAGCTTGACCTTCCTGGGCCTGGGCGTGGATCCCATGATCCCCAGCTGGGGAGGTATGCTTGCCGATGGCCGCACCTACATGCAGACGGCATGGTGGGTCAGCGTCTTCCCCGGCCTGGCGATCATGCTGACCGTGCTGGGCTTGAACCTGCTTGGCGACTGGTTGCGGGACCGCCTGGATCCCACCGGTAAGGTGTAAGGCAAATGCCCCGCAAGGGGCATTTTTCCCATTACCGGATGACGAAAGAACACCGAAGGAACTGAAAGCATGTCTTTGCTGGAAAAAACATTCGACCGCACGCTGGACGCCTGGACGCACGCCTACATGGCTCCCGCCTGGCGCGGCGCGGTCGTGGAAGGTTGGTTGTTTGAAGGCGTGGAGGCCCGACGGGCGGCCGAGGCGCGGCTGGCACAGGCGGGCGTCACTGCGCGGTTTCGTAGCGCCTACAAGCCGTTGGTGCACTTCTTCCTGGAAGAGGTCGACCGCGAAGGGCTGGTGTCCGCCCTGGTGCGTTATCCGCTGCACGAGCATGCCCAGGCCAAGCGCTTCACGCTGGAAGCCTATCCGCTGGTAGCCCTGATGGAGGGCGTGCACGTGGTCATGCAACCCGGCGCGTCGGACCTGCACTACGACGTCGCCCTGACCTATGCCGACGGGCGCAAGGTGGACGCGCGCGTCTTCGCCCCCAACCAGTTGGGCCAGACCCAGGACGGCAAGCCCGAACTGTCGCCCACCGGCTGGCTGCGCGTGCGCGACGCCGAAGGCCAGGTCCAGGCCGATGCCGCCCAAGCCACCGAATATCAGCAAGTGTTCCGCAGCATCGTCGATACCGTGCGCAACCACGCGTGGGGCACGCACGAACCGTACTTCGACCGCCTGGAAATCCGCGTCGACCTGCCGGGCATGGACTTTGCCCTGCCGCTGGACGAAGAGATCATCAGCACGTTCGAAGCGCTGCACGAAGACGTGTATTTTTCATTGCTGGAACATTTCCAGCACCACTCCGGCCGCCCCTCCGGCGACCGCGGCCTGCAGCCCGGCCAGATCATCCCCGATATCCGTCGTCATGACGGCGCGGCGCGTGTGCAGATTTCCGTTGAACCGTTCGAGGCGCCGGCCCCTGTGGTCGCCACGCCGCTTGACGCCCCGCTGGCCCAGCGCCGCGAGCCCTTGACCGCCGGTCAGATCGCCGGCTGCATGGCGGCGTTCGGCGGCGACGCGTTCCAGGCCGTGTCGCGCCAGGGCCGCCCGGTACTGGGCACGTACGTGCGCGGCCCCGGGCCGGCAGTCTTCATTTCAGGGGCGCAGCACGCCAACGAAACATCTGGCGTGGTGGGCGCCCTGCGCGCCGCGCAGACACTGGCCGCCGACGGCAACGCGCACTTCGCGCTGATCGCCGCCGAAAACCCCGACGGCTACGCGCTGTTCAACCGCCTGCGCGAACATCACCCGCGCCACATGCTGCACGCGTCGCGCTACAGCGCGTTGGGCGACGACATCGCGTACCGCGAACACGCGCCCTTCTTCGAACGCGATGGCCGCCACCAGGCGCATGCGATCAGCGGCGCGCAGCTGCATATCAATCTGCATGGCTATCCCGCGCATGAATGGACCCGTCCCCTGTCGGGCTATCTGCCCCGCAATTTCGAACTGTGGACCGTGCCGAAGGGTTTTTTCCTGGTGTTGCGCCACCATCCAGGCTGGAGCGAACGCGCGCACCGCCTGATCGAAGGCGTGACGGCCCGCTTGGCTCGCACTGTGCCGGGGCTGGTTGAATTCAATGCGCGCCAGCTGGAACTGTTTCATGCGCACGCGCTTGAATCCGGCTTTGACGTGCTGAACGGCATTCCGGTGCAGATCACGGAAAGCGATCGCGAAGAACTGCCCCTGGCGCTGATCTCGGAGTTTCCGGATGAAACCGTCTACGGAGACCGTTTTGTTTTCGCGCATACTGTGCAGATGGAAACCGTCCTGGCGGCTACCGAGCTGTATCGTTCAGGGCTGTAGGAAACATGAAGGCGTGGCGGCGAAGGACCGCGGCGCCTTTGACAAACAGAATCAATAAGAAAATGAATATCCGAGAACGCAATCACGGCGACGATCTGGTCCTGGCGGACATCTGGCTCCGTTCGGTGCGGGCCACGCATTCCTTCCTGACCGAGAAAGAGATTCAGGCCATGTACCCGCAGGTGCTCAACACCTACCTGCCGTCGGTGCGCGTATGGGTCTGCGAGGACGATGCCGGCGAACTTGCCGGTTTCATGGGCCTGTCCGGCAACAAGGTGGAAATGCTGTTCGTGGACGCGAACAAGCGCGGCAAGGGCGCCGGCCGCCGCCTGCTGAACTTCGCGCGGTCGCTGCACGGCACCCTGCTGGTCGACGTGAACGAGCAGAACCCGCAGGCGCATGGCTTCTACAAGCACTACGGATTCGAAGACACGGGACGCTCGGCCCAAGACGATGCGGGCCGCCCGTTTCCGATCATCCACATGAAGCTGGCGGGCTAACGGGGCGCAACCGCCGCTTGATGGGTTGCGCGGCCAGACGTCGCCGTTCTTGCCGCCGGTCCCTCGCGCTTCACCTTTTCTACGGATGCGGTGGCTCGTGACGGGCGCGCCACGCTTTCAGCGCATCGCGGTAGTTTTCCATGGCTTCTTCGTAACGATCATAGACGCAGGGGATGCAACCGCTGTTGCAGCATTCCTCGGGCGCGGGGCGCTCTGGGGGGACAGGCTGCGGGTCGGGGTCTTCGGGAATTATCGGGGTGCTCATGACGCAATGTTAGCGCCGATCCGCCGGCTCTCAGGCGCTTGCTTGCGCATGCGCCGAGCGCCATTGCATGCGGCGGATTTCGTAGCGGACCTTGGCGCTGGCATCGTCGCCGGACGTTTCACCCACATACTGCAAGCCGGCCTTTTCCATGACGCGGCGCGACGCCGCGTTCGATCGCAGCGCCACGGCCGACAACACATCCACCGGCAGCAAGTCGAACCCCATTTCGATCAACGCCGCCGCGATCTCGCCCGCATAGCCCCGCCCCCAGCAATCAGGAACGAACGCGTAGGCGAGTTCGATGGCGCCTTGATCGCCCGAGACCGTGTACTTCAGGCCGGCACGGCCGGCCATCGCGCCGGTGTAGCGGTCCTCGAGCACGTACATGCCGTAGCCATACTCCAACCAATGCGCGACGTTTTGCGCCACATACAGCCGACTGGCGGCGGCGTCACGCGTGCCGCCCATCGTCTGCATCAGGCCGGCGTCGGCGTGCATATCGGTGATGAACGGCAGGTGACCCTGCCGCATGCGCTGCGCGCGCAGACGGAGGGTCAGGAAGGCATCGGGGAACACGGCATGCGGCATGGGGCGCTCACTTGGGCGGGAGCGCCCGCGCCGCCACCGGCGGATCGGCCTTCAGGACATCCAGGATGCGCTTGCCCACGCGGCCGTCCTGCGGCAGATTGCGGCGCTCTTGCTCGGCACGCACCGCGTCGCGGGTCTTGGCGCCCGGAATGCCATCGGCCACGCCGATGTCGTAGCCACGACCGTAGAGGTCTTCCTGCAGCTGCTTGATCTCGGCCCGCGACAGGCCGGGATCATCCGTCGGCCACGCGGCCACGATAGCGGGGCCGCCCTGCAGGCGGTTCAGCAGCAGCGACACCGCCAGGCCGTAGCGCCGCGACTGGTTGTAATGCAGGATGGCGTCAAAGTTGACCGTGGCCAGGAACACCGGCCCCTTGGCACCGGTGGGCGCGAACAGATAGGCCTGCTCGTCGTTGCCCGAGGGCAGCTTCAGCACGGAGCCGTCGCCCTGTTTCAGGCCGGCCTGGGCCCACTGCGCGATCGTGCGGCGGTCTTGCGAGCCCACGTATTCGGCGTCGGGTTCGGGCGGGATGGCGGCGGCAAGTTCGGCCGGCACACGCACTTCCACGACGGCCGGCAGACCGTGTGTCCATTTGGCGCGACGCTTGCGCAAATGGCTGGCGGTGGACGCCAGCGCATCGGGCAGCGAGTTGTAGAGGTCGATGCGGCCGTCGCCGTCGCCGTCCGCGGCCAGTTCATAGAACGACGTCGGGATGAACTGCGTCATGCCGAAGGCGCCGCTCCAGGACCCCACGAAACTATCCGCAGGCACCGTGCCGTCGCGCAGCAGACGCACCGACGCGTAGGCGTTCTTTTCCCACAGGGTCTTGTTCTCGGTGCAGGCACGGGTCAACCAGGCGTTCAGCACGTCGGTCTTGCCGATCTGGCGGCCATAGTTGGTCTCGATGCCGAAGATGGCGACGAGCGTGGCCGGATCCACTTGATACTGCTGGCCGATCGCAGCCAGTTGCGGGCCCACCTTCTTCATTACGGCGCGGCCGTCGTTGACGCGTTCATCGTCCACGGTCTTGGCGATGTAGTCCCACCAGCTTTCGCGCCCTTCCGGCTGGCCCTTGGCGGACGCCACGGTCGTCGGCAGCAGCTTGGCGTTGGCGGTGTACTTGTCCCAGTCGGCGACGGTCAGGCCGTTGGCGGCCGCGCCCTTGCGCAGCTTCGCGATGCAAGCCTTGGTGTCCAGCTCGGTCGGCACAATGACCGTGGGCGCGGCAGCCGGCGCGGCGGCGGGCATCACCGTCGCCGTTGCGGCCGGCTCGGCGGTCGTGGCTGGCGCCGCCGCAGGGGGGGCTGACACGGCGGGAGCCGGAGCGGCGGCCGGTTTCTGCCCGGCGGCTTGCGCGGCGGTCACGTCATCAAACGTGCGCTTCGGCGTCAAGGTCGGTTGCACCGGCGCCGGGGCGGGCGACTGGGCGCGCGAGCCCGTAGCCGACTCGGGAGATTGCGCTTGCGCGGCACCGGCGGTAGCCGCCATCACGGCGGCGGCCAGCAAGGCGCGGGAAAGGGTATCGATTCGAGGGCCTGAGGAACGCGAACGCATGGTAATCCTGAAAAATCGAAGTCAGCCGGGATCGTACCGCGACCAGCCGCCGAAATCGAACCGCAGGCGCGGTGCTAGGCGGCCGGCCTGCTTATTGGCGCGACCGGCGGCTCGCGCAACACCCGCAGGCAGACCACCATGGCGATCACGCTGAACAGGGCAAACCCCAAGGTCTGCCCCAGCATCACCCCCTCGGGGCCGCCGTAATGCGCGCCCAGCCACACGAACGGCAAGGTGCCCAAGGTAGCGCGCAGCCAGCCGATGACCGTGGAATACGCGGCGTAGCCCAGGTTGTTGAACACGGCGATCGACACGAAGAACAGGCTGTTCACCGCCCAGGCGAAACTGCCGTAGCGGCAGAAGAAAATGATCAGGTCGCGCCCCGGGCCGGTGACCTGGAACACGTCCGGCACCCAGGGCGCAAGCACCGCCAGCACGATGGCGGCGGCAAACCCGTAGCACAGGGCCCATCGCGATGTCAGCCTTACGGTCTGTTTCACGCGGTCCCATTGCCCCGATCCCAGGTTTTGCCCAAGAATGGGGCCCATGGCGCCCGGCAGCACGAAGAACAGCGAATAGGCCAGTTGCAGCAAGCGGTCCACTACCGTGGCGCCCGCCATGACGCTGGGGCCGAAGCTGGCATAGGTGGACGCGGTGAAGATCACCGCCGCCGGCGTCGCCAGCGTGGTCAGCGCGGCGGGCAAGGCGATCTTGCCGATGGCGGCCAGGTCGGCCCGCAACGTGCGCAACACGGGCCACGCCACCAGGCGATGCGTGCGGAACACCAGCCATGCGCCCAGTGCCACCGTCGCCAGACGGCCCACGCCGCTCGCCCACGCGATGCCTTCCATGCCGCCGTCCAGCACGAAGATGACGATGGGATCCAGCACCGCCACCGTGGCGGTGCCCGCCAGAAGTACCCACATGGACTGGCGGCCGCGGCCGGCGGCGCGCAGCAGGTTGGACAGCATCATGCCGACCCCCATCATCACGGCGAAGGGCGTGGTGATCAACACGTACGACAGCAAGTGCGCGCGCACGTCTTCCGCCAACCCGATGGCGGCGGTGAACGGCCCGATCGCCGCCAGGAACACCGCGCCGGCCGCCACTCCCGCCGCCGCCATCAAGATCAGCGACGCCCCGGCCAGGGTACGCGCACGCGGCGCATTGCCGGACCCCAGTGCGCGCGACACCTGCGCGGCGCCGCCTACCGTGACGCCGATGCAGACTGCCGTGATCGTGAACTGCGTCATCGACCCGAACCCCACCGCGCCCAGCACGGCTTCATCCTTCAGCGTGCCCAGGTACAGCAGCGACAGAAACTCCACCGCGAAGACGGCCAGCATGCTGGCCCAGC
>Ga0308157_10007048_pt1 | contig 13217 bp, 9 predicted proteins | sample PhyBR1_FD_201035 | JGI IMG/M metagenome (GOLD analysis project Ga0308157, IMG submission 201035) | Phyllosphere microbial communities from UC Gill Tract Community Farm, Albany, California, United States - DLSLB.R1 | ecosystem: Host-associated > Plants > Phyllosphere > Unclassified | place: USA...
TCCGGTGCCAACTGGTGCCGAATTATACTTGTTCTTGAGAATATCAGTGCCTTCATAAAGATGCTTTGGCACTGGATGGCCAAGATCCGGCATCGCTGCAACCAGAAGCTCCAGCGGCATAGGCTTGGAATAGTTGAAAACAGCCGTATGCGGATCTGTGCAATCGACCGACTCCAAATTTGCCTGAAGTGTCGTTGAATAGTTCAACAGCTTCTTCCAGAGGTTCATCGCGCTGTACGATACGTCATCGCAGGTGAACGGCTGGCCGTCATGCCAGCGCACATTTTCGCGTAGCTTGAACGTGATCGCCTTGCCATCTTCGGACGACGTCCAGCTCGTTGCCAACACGGGCACATAGCCTTCATAGGTACGGTCGATCAGTGGCTCCATGATGCGACCAGTAATCTGGTAAACGCCCGTGGATGCGCGCAATGCAGGATTGAGGACACCCTGCTCGGTGTTCATGTGTACAATGACCGAGCCGCCGCGCTTCACGTCTTCGGCGTGGGAGGACGCCGTTGCGAGTGAAAAAGCGGCGAGAAACAGGCCAAGGCCGGCTTTTCTGATATGCATTCTCTGTTCCCCTGAAGGACGTTGAGGGAGGGCTTTCAAGCCTCTTTTCCCGCAATGCCCAATATTGTTCAAGCCCTTGAAACTGCTCAAAAAGCCGCCTCAAAGTGCAAATATTTCATGCAAGCACTGCCATGCTAGAATTTGCTACGATATTGTCAAGATAAACTAATATTCATGCTAATATTGGTAAAATATACCGGATAAGGGGTGTTAATAAGTTTCAATTTTCTGCATTTCTATGGGGCGAAATTGCTAATCAGGAGCTTTCAAAGCGATTTCTGCGAAAAATAATCCTAATTTTCTCAAAAAATTGAAGCGCAAAAGCTGGGGTCAATAACAATTCTGTCTTTGTTAGCTTGAACTTGTAAAATCCCCGTGCACTATCTCCCACCGAATAGTTCATCCCTATAGCGAAACTCAAATAGCTGAATAGATCAAGCGAAAGGAACTCTTTGCATGTCTCATCCTGTTAAAGGTGTCGATCACGTTTTTCTTCTGGTCAACGATCTGGATAAAAGTGCTGAGCAATATCGACGTCTTGGTTTCACGTTGAGCCCTCGTGGACTTCACAGCAAGGAAAAGGGGACAGGCAATTACACAATCATGTTCCCGGATGACTATTTTGAACTTCTTGGCATTGTCGCTGAAACAGAAGGCAACTTGCATCAGCGTGAAAAGCTCGGCACGCAGGGCGAAGGACTGCATGCGATTGCATGTCGTATAGAAAATGCACAGCAGGCCAAGTCAGAACTTGCCGCTTTAGGCATCCAAACAGGCGACGTTGGCAAGTTCTCTCGTCCCGTGGATTTGCCAAATGGCAGCGAAGGCGTTGCAGCGTTTGAGACGGTTTCGTTTGCTGAGAGTGAAGTGCCACAGGGCATGGTCTTTATGTGTCAGCATAAGACACGTGATACCGTGTGGATACCTGAATTGCTTGAGCATGCCAATGGTGCCAATGGCCTAGCAGCGATCATCGCAATTTCCGCGGATCCTGCAAAATCCGCCGAAGGCTTTGCGAAACTCTACGCTGATGGATCGTCAACACGTATAGATGGCGGATGGCGCGTTGTGACGGGAGAAAACTCTGCAGAACTGCTCGTTTATGATCGTAGTTATGCAGAAAACAAATATGGTGCGGCTTGGTTGGATAAAACATCAATTCAAGCATTTTCTGGATTGCGCATCCATGTTGGGTCACTTGATAAGGTACGCACAGTCCTTGATGAAAACAACGTAACTTTTACTAATGTTGTGAATGGTATCATCGTCTCTCCTGATGATGCCAATGGCACAATTCTTGAGTTTGTTAGTTAATTGTTTTTGCAGCCCCCGAAAGATGAGGTTCGTTTTGTCGGGGGCTCTTTAACCGCTTCGAAAGTTAAAAAATCCAACTATCGTTTTTTGCTTATAATTTATTGCTAGTTTTAATTTTGGTGTTTAATTCTTTTAGCGAAGGTTTCTGCGGGGCAGGCCAGTGAGCGAATTTATGAGGGGCGTAAAAAATGTCTTTGATCTCAACAGTCGTGCCGTTTATTACAGATTTATCCAGCTATAATATTTCGAACGATATTTGGCTTGCATGTACAGCCCTATTGTTCCGCGATGCTCGTGGCGGTGCATATGCTGGACGGACCATGGAGCTAACCATGGAGTTGCCTTATGTCGTGGCGAGTTTTCCGCAAGGGCATAGTTTTTCTTCTACCGTTGATGGTCATGATCCGCTGGAATTTAAATCAAAATACAAAATTTTTGCGATCACTGTTCCCAACGAAAGTGTTGCAGACCTCAAAATCGTTGAAGGTATGAACGAAGAGGGGCTTACGTTTAGCGTACTCGCCTTTGCTGGCGCATCGGGTCCCGCTGACAATACAGCTAAAACAAAAGCATTGCTTGCGGCGATTGATCTTGGATCGTGGATTCTTGGGCAGTTTTCTACTGCGGCAGACGTGAAAGCAGCATTGGCTGACAATACAGTCATATTGACTGCGCTTGTGCCTTTGCATGGGGCAAAGACCCCGTTTCATTTTGTCGTACATGATCGCGCCGGTAAGTCGATTGTCATTGAGTTTTCGAGTGACAGGCAAAATGTTTATGATAACCCGGTAGGTGTGATGACCAATGGGCCGGAATTTACGTGGCACCTGACTAACCTGAATAACTATACCTTCCTGACCAATCTCGATCAGTCAAAAGGTAAGTTTGGTGACTTGCAGGTCTCTCAGCCTGACTCGGGCATAGCGACAGCTGGCTTGCCCGCATCAAATACCTCAGTTGGGCGGTTTGTGCGTGCGGCGTATTATTCGACATTTGCCGAAAAGCCAGTTCCAGAAAAGGCCGTTCGTGCACTTGGCCATATGATGAACAATTTTGATCGCCCGCGTGGCATAACGATTGATCCGCCGCAATCTGGTGGTCTGGATATTGAAAGTTTTGCTACTGAAGGTGATCAAGAGTATGAGTCAGAATATACATCCTGGACCGTGCTAGGTGATTTAACTAATAATGATTTCTACATTCGCACTTACGATTCAATCAACTTCATTAAGTTTGATTTGAAGCAGGTTTTCGCGAAGAATGAATTCAAAATAACTCCACTCGATAAAATATCTGCTGCGGGCATTTTTGATGTAACTGATATTTTGTTAAAGTAAAATATCATTACTTTTGTTTGCGTGGCTTATTACAATGTTAGATCGGCCACGCAAGCATATAAGACAATTATAAGCTTAGAGTAACGGATTTCCCAATCCATACTCTATACCTATTCTGAGGGCGTTTCGAATTTCGGATAAGTTGCATCCAATACAAGTGTTGGAGTTTATATCTTATCAACCGATACAATGGTGGCGCAACCTTGCCCGGATTTCGCCTGAGTCATATTTTGCGGGCGGTTATCGTGTGTTTTGTGCTTTCCGTTACGCCTATCAACATGATCGCCTTAGCGATTGATCTGCCTTGCGTATCGTGCATGTCAACTTGACGAAGTTTCGTGGCAATCCATTCGCCTTTTGCCTTTTCGGCGCAAATTCAATGTCCTCCTTACGTTCATGAGCCGTATTTCAAAAAGGATCATTGCTTCGGGCAGGTCGTTTTTTCTCGTTCTCGAGGATGTATGCTGACATATATCTTATGCCCTTTTTGCATCATTATATGCAATTTGAGAACTAATTGGGCATTTTGTAGTTCAATCCGTTGTTTTTAAAATATTTTATTGGTACCAAAATAATCTTTTGGGAATGAAGCGCTTGACTATCTTAGCGGGCAACTTCTTATATATCAGCTGATTAGGCAGACTTTTAATTGAGCGGCAAGGCACACCCAGCCGTTCAGCTAGGAATGAAATATGCAGCGCGTTTTCGACGGACATAATGATGTCCTTCTGCGTCTTTGGGAAACCCAGCGTAAAGGTGGCGACCCAATTAAGGAATTCATCGACGGAACCAAGATCGGCCATATCGATCTGCCGCGTTCTCGCAAAGGCGGACTCGCTGGCGGGATTTGCGCCATCTACGTTCCATCTGGCGAACATATTGAGCTGGGCAAGCCGGACGCCAACGGTCATTATGTAACGCCACTTTCGCCACCGCTGGAACGCGCACCATCCCTAGATATCGCTCTCGAATTCGCATCGCTCGCGCTTCGTCTTGAAGAAGCCGGTGGCTGGCAGCTTTGCCGCAATGGTGCAGAGCTTGATGCAGCCATCGCAGGCGACACCTTCGCTGCCGTGCTTCATATGGAAGGCTGCGAAGCGATTGATGCAGATCTTGCAGCGCTGGACGTTTTCTATGCAGCAGGCCTTCGCTCGCTCGGTCCGGTCTGGAGCCGCAATAATATTTTTGCGCATGGCGTACCATTCGCGTTCCCGATGAGCCCTGATACAGGTCCGGGCTTAACAGAAGCTGGCGAGCGCTTGGTGAAGGCGTGCAATCGCAAAGGCATTCTGATCGACCTCGCGCACATCACCGAAAAAGGCTTCTGGGATGTGGCAAAACTCAGCGATCAGCCATTGATTGCCAGCCACTCCAACGCCCATGCTTTGACGCCCGTTGCCCGCAACCTGACAGACCGTCAGATGGATGCGATCCGCGAGAGCAAAGGGCTTGCCGGTCTCAACTATGCAACAACTATGCTGCGATCCGACGGCATGGAAAATGCGCAGACCCCACTATCCGACGTAGTCCGCCACATCGATTATATGGTCGAGCGCATGGGTATCGACTGCGTGGCGCTTGGCTCGGACTACGATGGTGCAACTATTCCAGCGGAAATCGGCGATGCCGCAGGCACACAAAACCTTGTAACTGCGTTGCAGAATGCAGGTTATAGTGAGGACGAACTTGCAAAGCTCTGCCGCAACAACTGGGTACGCGTATTAAAACAGGCATGGCACGAAGCCGCCTGAACACAAACAAAATTACAGAAAGGGAACTAAAATGAACCATTTCGGACGTTTTCGTCTTCTCGCTGCTGGTGCGGCTTTTGCTGCCATCATGGCTGCCAACCCGGCATTTTCGGCTACACCAGCTGACACGCTGGTTCAGGCTTGGGCAATTGATGACACCATCACGCTCGACCCGGCTGAGTCCTTCGAACTTTCACCAGCTGAATTCATCGGCAATTCCTATGACATGCTGGTTCGCCTCGATATCAACGACACATCGAAAGTTGTACCGGGTGTAGCTGAAAGCTGGACCATTTCAGATGACGGCCTGACCTATACGTTCAAGCTCAAGCCAGGCATCAAATTCGCCTCCGGCAATCCGCTCACCGCAGCAGATGTTGCTTATTCATTTGAACGTGCCGTTCGCCTCGACAAGAGCCCGGCTTTTATTCTGACTCAGTTCGGTCTGACTGGCGACAACGTCAACGAAACCGCTAAAGCAGTTGACGAAACAACCTTCGTGCTAACTGTCGATAAGCCTTACGCACCAAGCTTCGTGCTCAATTGCCTCACAGCAACCATCGGCGCAGTCGTAGACAAGAAGCTTCTGGAAGAGCATTCGGTCAAGGTCACCCCGACTGACGATTATAAGTATGATACCGATTATGCGGCTGCATGGCTGAAGACCGGCTATGCCGGTTCGGGTCCATTCAAGATTCGCGACTGGCGCGCCAATGAAGTTGTCGTTCTCGAACGCAACGACAACTATTATGGCGAAAAAGCCAAGCTCGCTCGCGTATTCTATCGTCACGTCAAGGAAAGCGCCACACAACGTCTGATGCTTGAATCGGGTGACGTTGATGTTGCACGTAATCTGGAGCCGGGCGATCTCGAAGCTGTTCAGAAGAACAAGGAACTCGCAGCCGTCGATGCACCAAAGGGCACCGTCTATTACATCTCCTTGAACCAGAAGAACCCGAACCTCGCAAAGCCTGAAGTTCGTGAAGCCTTCAAGTATCTGGTTGATTATGATGCAATCGGCTCGACCCTGATCAAGGGTATCGGCGATGTGCGTCAGACCTATCAGGCAAAGGGTGTTCTCGGCGCTCTCGATGCAGCTCCTTATAAGCTTGATGTTGAAAAGGCTAAGGAACTGCTTGCAAAAGCTGGTCTGAAAGACGGCCTGTCGGTCACTTTCGACGTTCGTAACACGCAGCCAGTAACCGGTATTGCTGAATCTTTCCAGCAGTCCGCTGCAAAGGCCGGCGTGAAGATCGACATCATCCCAGGCGATGGTAAGCAGACGCTGACCAAATACCGTGCGCGTAACCATGACCTCTATATCGGTCAGTGGGGCATGGATTACTGGGATCCAAACTCGAATGCTGAAGCTTTCACGTCCAACCCGGACAATGGCGATGACGCGTCCAACAAGACACTGGCATGGCGCAATGCATGGGACATTCCTGAGCTGACAAAGCAGACACAGGACGCATTGCTTGAACGCGACAATGACAAGCGTGCTGCGATCTACCAGAAGCTCCAGCAGGAAGCGCTTGAAACAAGCCCGTTCGTTATGCTGTTCCAGCAGATCGAAGTTGCAGGTCTTCGTGGCAACGTGAAAGGCTACAAACTCGGACCGACATTCGATTCGAACTTCCTCGCACCAGTCAGCAAAGACTGATCTGAAGAACGGCCAGACAATTGAATACAACAACAGCTGTTAAGAAAAAGAGGGGCGCCCGACGGCGCTCCTCTTCCATCGCTTTGGCGATTGCCAGTTTTCTGGCTATCGTCATCACCACCTATCTTGGTCTTCTGGCCGTTACCTTTTTCATCGGCCGCGTTGTGCCGATTGATCCGGTTTTGGCCATTGTTGGCGACCGCGCACCCGCACATGTGGTTGAGCGCGTCCGTCAGGAAATGGGCTTCAACCTCCCCTATTATCAGCAGTTCTTCCTTTATGTGAAAGGTGTCCTGCAGGGCGATTTCGGCACGTCTGTTCTGACCACAAATCCGGTTATGACTGATATTCGCCGCGTATTCCCAGCAACGATGGAACTTGCAACCATTGGCACGATCATCGGTGCCTTGTTCGGCATTCCGCTTGGTGTTCTGGCCGCTGTTAAGCGTGGCAGCATCATCGATCAGGTCGTGCGTGTGATCGGCCTTGTCGGCTATTCCGTGCCGATCTTCTGGCTTGGTATGCTCGCACTTCTGGTTTTCTACGCCCGCCTTGGCTGGACGTCAGGTCCGGGACGCATTGACATCACCTTTGAATATACCTTCACGCCAATCACCGGTTTTTATCTGGTTGATGCTATTATCCAGCGTGACTGGGAAGCGCTGCGCAACATCGTCTCGCACCTTGTCTTGCCGTCCGCGCTGCTTGGCTACTTCTCGCTTGCCTATATCAGCCGCATGACACGTTCTTTTATGCTCAACGAACTTGAGCAGGAATATATCGTAGCAGCGCGTGCAAAGGGCATTTCGGAAACCCGCATCATCTGGGGCCATGCTCTTCGCAATGCCGCGGTGCCGCTGGTGACTGTGATTGCACTTTCCTACGCGGGTTTGCTCGAAGGCTCTGTTCTGACCGAGACAATCTTCTCATGGCCGGGGCTTGGTCTTTACATCACCAATTCGTTGCAAAATGCTGACATGAATGCCGTTCTTGGTGGCACCATCATCATCGGATCAGTGTTTATTGCGATCAATCTGCTGTCCGATCTTCTCTATCGGCTTCTCGATCCAAGGACGCGCTCACGATGAGCCAAATGACAGAAACATCCAATCTTTCGTGGCGCGAATGGCTGCTCTCAGAGCGCCCACAATCGCGTATGCAGGCACGTCTCGGTCGTTCTTACATGATCTGGCGTCGCTTCACGGCCAACAAGCTGGCCGTGTTTGGTCTGCTTATCATCATTGCATTGCTGCTCGTTGCAGCTTTCGCTCCGTTGCTGGCACCGCATTCGCCTTATACGGGCGACCTTGCCAATGCGCGTCTGTTACCTCCGGGCACACCGGGTTATTGGCTTGGGACAGATGATCAGGGCCGCGATATTCTTTCGCGTCTGATCTATGGTTCGCGGCTGACACTCTATGTCGTGCTTCTGGTAGCCATCATTGCAGCACCAATTGGCCTGCTGGTCGGAACCGTTGCAGGTTATGCTGGTGGCTGGGTTGATGCCGTGCTGATGCGCATTACCGATATTTTCCTTGCCTTCCCAAAGCTCATTCTGGCACTCGCCTTTGTCGCAGCCTTGGGACCGGGCATTGAAAACGCCATTATTGCTATCGCGATCACGTCTTGGCCGCCTTACGCACGTATCTCGCGCGCTGAAACGCTGACCATTCGCAATTCGGATTACATTTCCGCCGTGCGTCTGATGGGTGCTTCACCGTTCCGTATTGTTCTGCGTCATGTCATGCCGCTTTGCACATCGTCACTCATCGTGCGTGTGACACTCGATATGGCTGGCATCATTTTGACGGCAGCTGGCCTCGGCTTCCTTGGCCTCGGAGCACAACCCCCATTGCCAGAATGGGGTGCAATGATTGCTTCGGGTCGTCGTTTCATTCTCGACCAATGGTGGGTTGCCGCTATGCCGGGTATTGCGATTCTTGTCGTCAGCCTCGGCTTCAACTTCCTCGGTGACGGCCTGCGCGACGCTCTTGATCCGCGAGGTAACAACCAATGAAGCCACTTCTGACAGTTGAAGACTTGCGCGTCACTTATCCAACCCGCACTGGTGCTATTGAAGCGGTTCGCGGTGTAAGCTTTACGCTTGGCCGCGAGCGCCTCGGCATTGTGGGTGAATCTGGTTCCGGCAAATCGCAAACGGGTCGGGCCATTATGGGGCTTACCCCTCAGCACGCCCAAATCACTGCGAAGAAACTGGAATTTGACGGAATCGACCTTCTCAATGCATCGGCACGCGAACGCCGTAGTTTGCGTGGCGGTCGTATTGCTATGGTGTTGCAGGACCCGAAATATTCGCTCAACCCAGTGATGACCATCGGTAAGCAAATTGCAGAAACGCTGAAAGCGCATGGCAAATTTTCGCGTGCAGAAATCCGTTCGCGCTCAATTGCCATACTGGAAGCCGTGCAAATTCGCGATGCTGAACGTGTCATGAAGCTCTATCCGCACGAAGTTTCGGGCGGCATGGGGCAGCGTGTCATGATTGCCATGATGCTGGTAGCCGAACCTGAAATGCTGATTGCCGACGAACCAACATCGGCGCTTGATGTGACCGTGCAGCTTGAGGTGCTGGGCATTCTCGACAAGCTGGTTGCTGATCGCGGTATGGGATTGATTTTCATCAGCCACGATCTGCGGCTTGTATCTTCATTTTGCGACCGCGTGATCGTCATGTACGCCGGTAAAATCGTCGAAGAAATTGCAGCAAATGATCTTGCCAATGCGAAACATGCTTATACGCAAGGACTGCTAAACTGCATGCCGAAACTCGGAACTGACCGTCATCCACTTCCCACTTTGCAGCGTGAGGAGGCATGGCGTCTATGAGTACTGTACCAGCTCTCAGTGTCGATAAGATCGACGTGTTTTTTGATCAGTTCCACGCGCTAAAATCCGTCAGCATCGAAGTGGCGCGCGGAGAATCTTTTGGTCTGGTTGGCGAATCCGGTTCTGGTAAATCAACACTTTTGCGCGCAGTGGCCGGGCTAGCACCGGTCGATGACGGCGAAATCCGCATTGACGGAAAGCCGCTCAAAACACCGCGTGATAAAGCCTTCTATCGCAATGTTCAGATGGTATTTCAGGACCCTTACGGTTCGCTGCATCCACGCCAGACGGTTGATCGCCTGTTGCTTGAACCGCTTGCTGTTCATGGCATTGGCGATACGGAACAGCGTATCGTTCGTGCACTCGACGAAGTGGGGCTGGGGTCGGGATTTCGGTTCCGCTATCCGCACCAGCTTTCGGGCGGACAGCGCCAGCGTATTGCGATTGCACGTGCGCTTATCATCGAGCCAAGCATTCTGCTTCTTGATGAACCAACATCAGCACTCGATGCATCGGTACAGGCAGAAGTGCTAAATCTGCTTGAACAAGTACGCCGCGACCGCAAACTGACCTTCGTTATGGTCAGTCACGATCTTGGTGTCGTCACTCATATGTGTGAACGACTAGCAGTCATGCGTAACGGTGAAGTGGTTGAGCAGCTCGAGGCCGGTGATCTTGTCGGTGGCAACATAACGGCCGACTATACAAAAAATCTGATGGTAGCCAGCGAAGGCTTCCGTCGCTAATAGAGCGATGCTCTCCGTTGTATTTTGCGCAACGGAGAGCATCGCTGTAAATTTATAATTATTTTGATGATTTTGTTTGAGTGCCGTTAAAGAGCAAGGCGTCTTTTGCCATTTTGGGAAGCTTAACTCCCAAACCTATGTCTCTCTATAGTCTAGCTAATGACGTGGGATGGTTAGCCGTATAAAATTAATAATTCAGCGGTTTAAAGAGTTGATAGGTTAGCGAAATTCTGATCATCCTCTATGAAACAGCGATTTGGAGAGGTGCGCCGTATGTCCACAAAGTCCGGACTTTTTGCCGATACGATACTTTATAACGGTACTATCTGGTGTGGATTTGAGGAAGGCATAGCTGAAGCGCTGGCGATCTGGCAGGGCAAGGTGCTTGCAACAGGTACCAAAGATGAAATCTGGTCTCTTAAAGGCGATGAAACGCGTTTGATCAATTTGGAAGGGCAGTTTGCCACACCCGGTTTAAATGATGCACATCTTCACCTCATTTCGGTCGGTCTTACGCTCAATTGGATTGATGCAACACCGCAAGCGGCACCGACTTTGGAAAGCTTACTTGGCGCAATTCGTGAGCAAGCGGCTTCGGTTCCCGCTGGAACATGGATCAAAGCGCGTGGTTATGATCAGACCAAGCTCGATACTGGTCGCCATCCACATAAATCTGAACTCGATGCTGTTGCTCCTGATCATCCGGTCATGCTGGTGCGCGCCTGCGGTCATGTCTCGATTTTCAACTCGAAGGCTTTCGAGCTCGCCGGTATTGATGAAAAATCACCTGTACCTGATGGCGGTCTGATTGAGCAGAAAAATGGCGTACTGACGGGAATGGTTGCTGAAAATGCGCAAGGTGTTGTGCGTCAGGCTATTCCAGTGGCAACGACCGAGGAAATGATTGAAGCGATTGAAGCCGCCGGTAACATGTTGCTTTCTTACGGTATTACCAGTGTGATGGATGCAGCTGTTGGGCATGTTGCAGGCTTTGATGAGATCAGGGCTTACAATCTGGCCAAGCTCCATAAGAAGTTACCTGTGCGCACATGGCTTGTGCTGCTGGGCGATCCCGGCACTTCTATTGTCGAAAAATGCTATGAGGCCGGTTTGGTTTCAGGCGTTGGCGATGACATGCTGACCGTTGGCGCGGTCAAGATATTCCTTGATGGGTCGGCAGGCGGTCGCACCGCCTGGATGAGTAAGCCTTATCTGGGCGATGATGATAATATCGGTGTGCAGATATTGCCGGATGCTGAGCTGGAAGCAATGGTTCTCGATGCTCATAAGAAGGGCTATCAGCTTGCTTGTCATGCCATTGGTGATGCTGCAATCGGTCAGTTGATTACTGCATATGAAAAAGCGCTTGCCGCTCACCCTGATGCGGATCGTCGTCACCGGATTGAACATTGCGGTTTCTCAACGCCTGAACAGCATGAGCGGATGCGAAAAGCAGGGATTTATCCATGTCCGCAGCAGGTGTTTATTTACGATTTCGGTGATGCTTATATTTCGGTTTTGGGTGAGGAGAGGGCGCTTTCAAGCTATCCGCTCAAGACTTGGAAAGACCTTGGCTTTAAGCCTGCAACGGGAAGCGATGCCCCTGTTTGCCATCCAAACCCATATCCCAATATCTACTCTATGTTGACGCGAGAAACCGGCAAAGGCACGGTCATGGATGCGCGCGAATGTGTGAGCATTGAAGAAGCACTTCAGGTTTATACAGAGTTCGGGGCATTCTCACAGAAGCTCGAACACGTGAAGGGGAGGCTTATTCCGGGACAGGTTGCTGATATAGCTGTGTTCTCACGCAATATGCTGACTGCAAAGCCGGAAGAAATTCTCAACGATACGCTGTGCATGCTTACTATTCGCGACGGCGAAGTGGTATTCAAACGCTGATAAGAAATTACAAAAACACTAGGATGGGGAAAATCATGAGAAAATTTGCATTGCTTGCGGCTTTGTCTGCTGTGTTGATGGCCGGAACTTCAGCCTATGCTGCTGACGAACCACGCACAGGCGGAGTCATTAATTTTGTAGCACCTTATGGGGATAGTTTCTCGACACTCGATGTTCAGGCATCACCGACCACACAAGATGAGTTTTATGCGAAGGCCATCCACCGCACGCTTTATGACTGGGATGCCGATCTGAATAAGCCTGTGCTGGGTCTTGCAACTGATGTTTCAGTTTCAGATGACAAGCTCGTCTACACCTATAAGCTGCGAGAGGATGCCTATTTCCATAATGGCAAACCGTTGACTGCGGATGATATTATCTGGAGCTACACCCGGATAATGGACCCGAAGAAAGCGTTTCCACCAGCGCGTTATATTTCTGAGATCAAGGGTGCGGACGAATATACTCAAGGCAAAGCCAAGGAAATTTCAGGTCTCAAAAAGATCGACGATCATACGCTGGAAATCACGCTTAAGCAGCCAATTGATCCGGGCTATCAGTTCATGCGCAACAACACGTCGATCTATCCGGCAGGTGAGGGCGATAGTGATGAATTTCAGCGCAAGCCAATCGGTCTTGGGCCGTATAAGTTTGCCGAATATATCCCAGGCTCCCGTCTAACGGTCGAGAAGTGGGATAAATATTACGAAAAAGGCAAGCCCTACGCAGACAAGATCAACATCATGATCATGGGTGATGCGTCGGCGCGCGATGTTGCTTTCCGCAACAAGGAAATTGATGTCGCAGTGCTTGGGCCTGCGCAATATTCCGCTTATCTGGCCGATCCTGAACTCTCGAAAAACATGGTAGAAGTTGCCGAGGTTTATACGCGTGCAGTGGGCTTTAACCCCGATTTCAAACCATTTCAGGACAAGCGTGTTCGACAGGCGATCAATTATGCAATAGATAGCGATCTGATCATCAAGCGCTTGGTGAAGGATAAGGCTTATCGCGCTGTGGGCTGGTTGCCGAATTCATCGCCTGCTTTTGATAAAGATGCAAAGCCTTATCCTTACGATCCTGA
>Ga0308157_10007050_pt1 | contig 13213 bp, 9 predicted proteins | sample PhyBR1_FD_201035 | JGI IMG/M metagenome (GOLD analysis project Ga0308157, IMG submission 201035) | Phyllosphere microbial communities from UC Gill Tract Community Farm, Albany, California, United States - DLSLB.R1 | ecosystem: Host-associated > Plants > Phyllosphere > Unclassified | place: USA...
CGTCTTTCTGCTCGGACCAATCCCGACACCGGCTGTTGCCATGCTGTGCCGTTCATTGCGTGCAGATATCGGCGTGATGATTTCTGCGTCGCATAATCCGTTCTATGACAATGGCATCAAGCTTTTCGGGCCGGATGGTTTCAAGCTGACGGATGAGATCGAGTTGCAGATCGAAAGCCTGATCGATAGCGATCTTTCGGCCCATCTTGCGACCCATGGTGACGTGGGCAAGGCAAAGCGTGTCGATGGCGATATTTATCGTTACATCGAGTTTGCGAAGCGCACGCTTCCGCGCAATATATCGCTCAATGGCCTGCGTGTCGTCGTCGATTGCGCCAATGGTGCGGGCTACAAGGTGGCGCCCGCGGCCCTTTGGGAACTCGGTGCGGAAGTCATTACCATCAATGACGAGCCGAATGGCGTCAACATCAATGAGGATTGTGGTTCAACCCATCCCATCGGTTTGATGAAGAAGGTGCATGAAGTGCGGGCCGATGTTGGTATTGCGCTTGATGGCGACGCGGATCGCGTTCTGCTCGTGGATGAAAATGGAACGGTGATTGATGGCGACCAGCTTCTGGCGGTGATCGCCGAATCATGGGCTCGCTCCGACCGCTTGCAAGGCGGCGGTATTGTCGCGACCATTATGTCCAATCTCGGTCTCGAACGTTTCTTGCAGGATCACAATATGACGCTTGCCCGTACCAAGGTTGGCGATCGTTATGTGGTCGAACATATGCGCCAGCATGGCTTCAATGTGGGTGGCGAACAGTCAGGGCATATTGTTCTGTCGGATTTTGCCACAACTGGCGATGGCTTGATCTCTGCCTTGCAGATCCTTGCGGTTGCTCAGGAAGAAAACAAGCCGCTGAGCGCGTTGTGTCGCAAGTTTGAGCCAGTACCGCAGCTTCTCAAGAATGTCCGCACCGCTGGCGGCAAACCGCTGGAGAATAAAAAGGTCAAGAGCGCGATTGACGAAGCCACTGAACGTCTTGGCGCTCAGGGGCGTCTCGTTATTCGCCCTTCGGGAACCGAGCCACTTATCCGCGTCATGGCGGAAGGGGATGATCGCGTTCTCGTCGAAAAGGTCGTCAATGATATTATCAGCGTGATTTCTTCAGAAAGCGCTGCTGCCTGATCAAACCGACAGTCTGAGAAATAACAAAAGCGCGGAATTTTCCGCGCTTTTTTTGCCGGTATGTTCCCCCGTATGTTCCACTTTACCCTTTACAGCGGTCCAGTCAGGACTGAGACGCTTGGCCCGCTGTAACTAACTGTTTTTACGCATTATCCGGCGCAAAACCGTTTCACATCTTTGCCGGATACCCTTAACAAACATGGTTAAGAAACAAGGTTAATTCGTATTTAACTTTTCCTGAATAATCTACCTCTGAATGCTCGGTTTCGGCGCGGTTGCGGCGTGACAAATCGATAAGGCGGATAAATGAACAGTCCTGTTAGAAATTTGTGTGCTGGTTTAGCCGCATCGGTAGCTTTGATGGTTTCGGCGTCTCTCGGCATGGCGTCGGACTATAATGAATCCGTACCCGAAGTGGTCATCGCTCCCCCAGCCGTCGGCGGCTGGTATCTGCGTGGCGATGTGGGCTATTCAGCACCAAAATTTCGTGGTGCCAGCTATACGCTGCCAGACGGGGATGGGTGCAATGGCTGTGGTGAAGACGATCTGCAAATCCATGGCGGCAAGCTGAAGGGCGCGTTCCTGTTTGGCGGTGGTGTTGGCTATCAGGTGACTGATTACTTCCGTACGGATTTGACGCTCGACTACATGACGCGTGCGAAGTTCACCAGCGACCACGACGAAAGCCAAATGTCTGCTTTGTCACTTCTGGCCAACGCTTATGTCGATCTCGGCAATTTCGCTGGCGTGACACCCTATGTCGGTGCCGGTATCGGCGGCACCCGCGTGAAGTGGAACGACCTTGTTGATACCACGAATGACGGCGTATTGTCCGGCGATGCAAACTGGCGTTTCACCTATGCTCTCATGGCCGGTGCCTCGGTCGATCTGACCCAAAGCCTCAAGCTCGATGCTGGTTATCGTTATCGCCATATCAATGGTGGCAAGATGTTTAACGGTGATTTCGGTGTTGGCGACGGCTATGACAAAGGCATGAATGTCCACGATATACGCGTCGGCCTGCGCTATATGTTTGGCGGCTGATCGTAACTCATTGGTTCAAAAAAGGGTCGGGGATTAGAAAAAGGCTCGGGCAACCGGGCCTTTTTCTTTTTGTTTCCGAAAATACTGTCCAAACTGCGCATAAGTTAGCTTTTCTGCGATTTTCCGTTTTTAAAATTTCAATTTGCGCATACAAGGCCGCATGAAATCAGTGTTGTCTCAAAAATAAAACTTAGACTGCCCGCAGTCTGAAGGGAGAGAAATGAAAGCCCTTGTAGCCTTGTCAGATTTTGTCGGACGCACCTTTGCCGTCTGGATTATCGTCTTTGCCGTACTTGGTTTCCTGCTGCCATCGACATTCAGTGTGTTTGCGCCGTGGATCGTTGTGCTGCTTGGCATCATCATGTTTGGCATGGGCCTTACGATTTCGACCAAGGATTTTGCGGAAGTTGCCAAACGGCCGTTTGAAGTGTTTATCGGTGTTTTTGCCCAGTTTCTGATTATGCCGCTCCTCGCTGTTTTGCTGACGCGCATTATCCCGATGTCACCAGAAGTTGCCGCAGGCGTCATTCTTGTTGGCTGCTGTCCGGGCGGCACGGCGAGCAATGTGATGACTTATCTCAGCAAAGGCGATGTTGCGCTCAGTGTTGCCTGCACCAGCGTCACGACCCTGCTTGCACCAATCGTCACGCCGTTTCTCGTCTGGTTCTTTGCCAGCCAGTATCTTCCGGTCGATGCGATGAGCATGTTCATCAGCATTCTCAAGGTTATTCTCGTTCCGCTCGCGCTTGGTTTCGTTCTGCAAAAGCTGATGCCGGGTCTTGTGAAGGCTGCGGTTCCAATGCTGCCGCTGGTATCGGTCATCGGTATCGTTCTGATTGTCGCTGCCGTGGTTGCGGTCAACAAGGTCGCCATCGCCCAGTCTGGCGCATTGATCTTCGCGGTTGTGGTGCTGCATAACGGCTTTGGTTTGCTGTTGGGTTATTTCGCAGCCCGCGCTGCCGGCCTGTCGCTCGCCAAACGCAAGGCAATCAGCATCGAGGTCGGCATGCAGAACAGCGGTCTGGGTGCAGCACTTGCGAATGCGCATTTCTCGCCTTTGGCGGCTGTTCCGAGTGCGGTTTTCAGTGTGTGGCACAATGTTTCCGGCGCGCTCATCGCAAGCTATTATGCGCGCATGCAAGACAAGCCATCCAGGAAGTAAATCCTGAGATTCGAACCCGTCGGGTAGCCTCGGCGGGTTCTGCAAAAATAACTGTCACGCCATATTGTGAAAATTTTGCTTTCCGGTATTTTCATCAGCGGGCCACGCCTCCCCAACGAGGCGCGTGCTATCTGTGAGGATAGGAAACAAAATGACGACGATTGCGAAGCCGGCAGTTCGCCCGGCTAACCCTAATTTTTCATCTGGTCCCTGTGCAAAACGCCCCGGTTGGTTGCTTCAAGCGCTTGCCGATGCGCCGCTTGGCCGCTCGCACCGTGCGAAAATCGGCAAGAACAAGCTGAAAGAAGCCATCGACCTCACCCGCGAAATTCTCGGCGTTCCTGCCGATTACCGTATCGGCATTGTGCCTGCATCTGACACGGGTGCGGTCGAAATGGCATTGTGGTCGCTGCTCGGTGAGCGCGGCGTGGACATGGTCGCATGGGAAAGCTTCGGTTCAGGCTGGGTCACAGATGTGATCAAACAGCTCAAGCTCGAAGACACCCGCACCTTTGTTGCGCCCTATGGCGAGCTGGTCGATTTCGCAGAAGTTGATTTTGACCGCGACGTTGTCTTCACATGGAACGGCACCACCTCCGGTGTGCGTGTACCCAATGCCGATTTCATCCCTGCGACGCGCAAGGGCCTGACCATCTGCGATGCCACCTCGGCTGCTTTTGCGCAGCGTCTTGATTTCGCAAAGCTCGATGTTGTTACCTTCTCCTGGCAGAAAGTGCTGGGCGGTGAGGGTGCACACGGCATTCTCATTCTTTCTCCGCGTGCGGTTGAGCGTCTGGAAAGCTACAAGCCTGCATGGCCATTGCCGAAGATTTTCCGCCTCACTTCCGGCGGCAAGCTGATCGAAGGCATTTTTGTCGGCGAAACGATCAATACGCCTTCCATGCTTTGCGTTGAAGATTATCTTGATGCCCTGAGCTGGGCGCGTTCGGTTGGCGGTCTCGACGGTCTGGTTGGGCGCGCGGATGCGAACTTCGCGGTTCTCGATGCTTTCGTTGAGAAGACGCCGTGGATTGCCAATCTGGCCCAAAAGCCTGAAACGCGATCCAATACCTCCGTCTGCCTCACCATTGTTGACCCGGAAGTGACAGCACTTTCGGCGGATCAGCAGGCGGCTTTTGCCAAGGGCATTGTTTCGGCGCTCGAAAAAGAGGGCGTTGCCTTCGATATCGGCGCCTATCGCGACGCACCATCGGGCTTGCGTATCTGGACTGGTGCTACGGTTGAAACTTCCGATCTCGAAGCACTGACAGCATGGCTTGACTGGGCTTTCGGCTCACAGAAAGCCACGCTGAAAGCTGCCGCTTAATCCGGGGAAATGCCTGAATTCGTGGTCGCGTTGGGGCGATCACGATCAGCATTCCATTTGTCTCGACGCATGGTCTGCATACAAAGCCGCTTCATCGTTTTAGCTAAGCTTTTGCCGGACATGCTCGATTAAAGATTACTTGAAGGAGGCCTTCCATGGCACCTCGCGTTCTCGTATCCGATAAATTGTCGCCTACCGCCGTTCAGATTTTCAAAGATCGCGGCGTTGAAGTTGATTATCTGCCCGATCTTGGCAAGGACAAGGAAAAGCTCCTTGAAGTCATTGGCCAATATGACGGTCTGGCGATCCGTTCAGCCACCAAGGTCACTGAAAAGCTGATTGCGGCCGCCACCAATCTCAAGGTTGTCGGGCGTGCCGGTATCGGCGTGGACAATGTCGATATTCCGGCTGCGTCGCGCCGCGGTATCATCGTGATGAATACGCCTTTCGGCAATTCGATCACCACCGCAGAACATGCAATTGCGCTGATGTTTGCTGTTGCTCGTCAGCTTCCTGAAGCGGATGTCTCAACCCGCGCCGGCAAGTGGGAGAAGAACCGTTTCATGGGCGTCGAAATCACCGGCAAGACGCTCGGTGTCATCGGCTGCGGCAATATCGGTGCGGTTGTTGCCACGCGCGGGATCGGTCTCAGGATGCATGTCGTGGCGTTTGATCCGTTTCTCTCCGAAGGACGTGCGCAGGAGTTGGGCGTCGAAAAGGTGGAGCTGGATGAGTTGCTGGCGCGTGCCGATTTTATCACGCTGCACACACCACTCACCGACAAGACGCGCAACATCATCAATGCCGATGCGCTGGCAAAGACCAAGCCGGGCGTCCGCATCATCAATTGCGCGCGCGGCGGTCTGATCGTTGAAAAAGATCTGGTGGAAGCGCTGAAATCGGGTCATGTGGCAGGCGCCGGTATCGACGTGTTCGAGACGGAACCTGCAACGGAAAACGAGCTGTTCAATCTGCCAAATGTCGTTTGCACCCCACATCTTGGCGCTTCGACTTCGGAAGCGCAGGAAAATGTGGCTTTGCAGGTCGCCGAGCAGATGTCGGATTATCTCGTCAAGGGCGCGGTATCCAATGCCATCAACATGCCCTCGATCACGGCGGAAGAAGCACCGCGTCTCAAGCCGTTCGTCAAGCTTGCTGAGGTGCTAGGTGCCTTCGTTGGTCAGGTAACGGACGAGCCTATCCAGGAAGTCGAAGTGCTCTTTGACGGCTCGACCGCCGGCATGAACACCCGCGCTCTGGTGAGTGCGGCTCTCGCTGGCCTGATCCGCCCGCAGGTGGCTGATGTGAACATGGTTTCGGCACCGATCATGGTTAAGGAACGCGGGATCATCGTTTCCGAGATCAAGCGCGACAAGTCTGGTATCTTCGACGGCTACATCAAGCTGACCGTGAAGACGACGGAACGCGAGCGCTCAATCGCCGGTACGTGCTTCTCTGATGGCAAGGCGCGCTTCATTCAGATCAAGGGCATCAACCTTGATGCCGAAGTGGGTCCGCACATGCTTTATGTCACCAATGTCGACATTCCGGGCATGATCGGTCTGCTTGGCACGATCTGCGGCAAGCATAATATCAACATCGCAAACTTCGCTCTCGGACGTAATCATCCGGGCGGCGATGCAATCGCGATGCTCTATGTCGATGACAGGATTCCACAGGCAGCACTTGACGAACTCATTGCACAAGAGGCAATCAAGGCGGCAAGACCTTTGGAATTCAACATCGAGGAAGCTTGAGCGACATGACGGACGGGATTGAACAGGCAGAATGGCGACGCATGCAAGCGCCAGATATGGCGCGTGTGACGGCTGTGGCCAATGTCGTTCATCCCGACTTCTTCGAGGATGAGGCGGTCTTCCGGGACCGCTTCAGCATTTATCCGGCTGGTTGCTTTGTACTGGCACGCGGCACTGAAATTCTCGGTTATGGTATCAGCCATCCGTGGAAACTTGATTCGGTCCCCGCCCTTAATTCGGTGCTGGGTGAACTGCCCAATGACATCAGCACGTATTATATTCACGATATTGCGCTTCTGCCTGAAGTCCGTTCTGGCGGGCAGGCATCGCGTGTTGTCGAGCTGATGGCAGCGCAGGCCGAACGTGATGGTTTCGTTACCATGGCACTTGTTGCCGTTAATGGGTCTCAGGGCTTCTGGGAGAAAAAGGGCTTTGTCATTCGTGATGTGCCTGCACTCGAGGAAAAGCTGCAAGGCTATTCTGATGAGGCGCTCTACATGGTTCGCGCTGGCTAAAAGAGCGTTTTGACACAGAATAGCCATATTCTAGACACCAGTTCGCCATGTTCCCCCCGTTTCGAAAGCTGTTTTTCCAAGTTGTCGTGAAAATATTCGCATTTCCTGCATGAAAGAGTCGCGTAAGCAGGATTCAGTCGGTATAGAGACGAGGGATCAGCACCTCGCGTTTCATTGACGGGGCTTGCTTGCGATCCTTGGGCTATACATTACGGCTGAAATGCCGGACCGAGGAGTTTTCTCAATGGCGAATGTAGTTGTCGTCGGGTCGCAATGGGGCGATGAGGGCAAGGGAAAGATCGTGGACTGGTTGTCCGAGCGCGCCGATGTGATTGTGCGCTATCAGGGCGGTCATAACGCGGGTCATACGCTTGTCATCGATGGCGTCAGCTACAAGCTTTCGCTTCTGCCATCCGGCCTTGTGCGCGGCAAGCTGAGCGTGATCGGCAATGGTGTTGTGGTTGATCCGCATCATTTTGTCATGGAAGTTGAGAAACTGCGCGGTCAGGGCATCGAAATCACGCCGGACGTGCTGCGCATTGCGGAAAACGCTCCGCTGATTCTCTCCATTCATCGCGAACTTGACGCTATGCGCGAAGGCGCTACTGAAGGCCTCAAGATCGGCACGACCAAGCGAGGTATTGGTCCTGCATACGAAGACAAGGTTGGCCGTCGTGCAATCCGCGTTATCGACCTGACTGAGCCGGAAACACTGGAGCCAAAGGTTGAGCGTCTGCTCACCCATCACAACCTGCTGCGTCGCGGCATGGGTCTTGAAGAAATCTCGGTTAAGACCATTCTTGAAGAGCTGACTTCGGTTGCCGACAAGATCCTGCCTTACATTGATCAGGTCTGGCGCGTTCTCGATGAACGCCGTAAGGCTGGCGCTCGCATTCTTTTCGAAGGTGCACAGGGTGCATTGCTCGATAACGACCACGGCACCTATCCGTTCGTCACCTCGTCCAATACGGTTGCCGGTCAGGCAGCTGCCGGTTCGGGTCTTGGTCCGACAGCAATCGGTTATGTTCTCGGCATTACCAAGGCGTACACCACCCGTGTTGGCGAAGGTCCGTTCCCGACCGAACTCAACGATGAAATCGGCGAATTCCTTGGCACCAAGGGCCATGAATTTGGTGTGGTGACGGGTCGTAAGCGTCGTTGCGGCTGGTTCGATGCGGTTATCGTTCGCCAGACGGTTCGCACGTCCGGCATTACCGGTATTGCACTGACCAAGCTCGACGTTCTCGACGGTCTTGAAGAAATCAAGATTTGCGTGGCCTATGAGCTTGATGGCAAGCGCATCGACTATCTCCCATCCTCAATGGGTGCGCAGGCTCGCGTGAAGCCGATCTATGAAACGCTGCCGGGCTGGTCGGAAACGACAGCTGGTGCGCGTTCGTGGAATGATCTTCCGGCACAGGCTGTCAAATATGTCCGACACATCGAAGAGCTGATCGGTGCTCCGGTTGCAATGCTTTCGACGAGCCCTGAACGTGAAGACACGATCCTCGTAACCGATCCATTCCAGGATTGATTGATCTGAACTTCGGTTCTGCAAAAATAATACACCCGGTTTGTCATCATGGCGGACCGGGTATTTTTTTAAGGTTTTTTCGCGATCATTTTGAAAGCGTTCACTTAATCGTTGCCGCAACCTTTGCTTTCCATCGATTATTGTGATTATTGAGACATTTACTGCATTTCGAACTCGCGGAAACTGGGTAAAACGGCATGGCGGATTTTGTAGCGGTTCTGAAAAAGACAATCGATGCGCAGGCAGACAAATCGCCTGAACTGCGCCAGCGTGTCTATGCAAAGGCGCGTGCGACGATTGAACAGAAGCTTGTGACTGCGAATGCCTCGCAAGTTGTGGCTGTCCGCCAGCGCAAGATTCTCGAAGACGCTATTGAAGAAGTTGAAGCTTTTTACGCCCCGCCGGCATCGACGCCTGTGGTTGAAGAACCGCAGACGGATCCGCTGGAAGACTTTCTGCACGAATCAACCCGTTCGACACGAATGTCGTCCTATGATGATGAAGCCCCGGTTTCGACCGAGCGTCGTTATTCCGACGGCGATGTCGATAGTGATGCTGCTGCCGCGCCGGTTCATTCTCGTAGCAATGATGACTGGGCCGTTGAGCGCGATAGGGACGGTTCTGATGACAAGGCGTATGCCCGCCGCGGGGAATATGCAGATCAGGACGTTCGGAAAGAAAAGCGCTCGTTCAAGGGTTTGATCATCGGCCTTATTGCCGTCCTCGCTCTTGGTGGCGTGGGTTATGGCGTTTGGGCAAACAAGGACAAGCTGCAGGAACTGGCATCAAGCCTTGGCCGCAGCGATGCGCCTGCCAGCGGTGATACGGGTACAACGCAACCGCCTGCAGAGGAGACGCCGCCAGCCGGACAGACCGCCGGTAATGAGCAGCCGCCGAGCGAACAGACGCCAGCAACACCTGAAGAACAGAAGATGACGCAGCGTCTCATGCCAGATGGCAGTGAGACTGATGAAGGCCCGGCGGGTGGTCAGGCTGGCGTTGGCGAAGGCAAATCAACAGCCGCTTCGACACCAACGCCTGAGCAGACCAACACCCAGAATCAGCCGCAGTCTCAGCAGGCCGTAGCCGTTGGCCAGCAGGCGCTTCTCTATGAAGAACGCGGCGGTACGGAAACCGGATCGGTTGAGCGTGGCAACGTCGTCTGGTCCGAGATTGAAGAGAGCCCAAGTGAGGGCGAACCGGCAGCGCCAGCTATTCGTGCAAGCGTGACGATGCCTGACAGCAAGGTTGAGCTGAAGATGACGATCCGCAAGAATACGGATCAGTCGATTCCTGCCAGCCATCTGATTGAAATGGTCTTCACCGTGCCTGATAATTTCGTTGGCGGTGTAGTCGATAATGTTCAGCGTATTACGTTCAAGGATACCGAGCAGGCAGCGGGCAACCCGTTGATCGCTGTACCATCCAAGATCGCGGATAATTTCTTCATCATCTGGCTTAATGATGCAAAGACCGCGCAAGATACCAATCTTTCGCTGATGCGTCGTCTGCAGTGGATCGACATTCCGGTTTCCTACCGCAATGGTCGCCGTGCGCTGATCAGTCTTGAAAAAGGAGTTCCCGGCGAGAAGGTCTTTAATGACGTTCTCGGCGTGAACTAAAACGCAGAACAGAGAATCATAAAAGGCCGCTGTAAAGCGGCCTTTTTTATTGAAACCAATACGATTATTTCTTTTCTGCGAAAGCCTTGATTGCCTTGGCTACTTCGTTTGCTGCAGTTTCAGCACTGTCAAAGCCACCCAGTTCTACAACCTTACGGCCTTCTGGGAGCTGCTTGTAAACGCGGAAGAATGCTTCAAGGCGCTGTTGTTCAATCTTTGGCAGATCCGAGAGCTCCTTGATGTTGTCGTAGGTTGGATCGATTTTGGAGGTTGGAACAGCCACGATCTTATCGTCGGTTTCGCCACCGTCGATCATCTTCAGAACGCCGATTGGGCGGACCTTGATAATTGCGCCTGGAACGATAGGTTCACGGGTGTAGACGAGGGCATCAAGCGGATCACCATCGCCAGCGAGCGTGCTGGTGATCGAACCGTAATTGGCCGGATAGATCACAGGCATCGACTGATAACGATCAACAACGATGTGACCGGTCTTGTCGTCAATTTCATATTTGGTGAAGCTGCCCTGAGGAATTTCGATGGCAGTGAAGAACTCTTTCCCGTCCTGTTCTTTCTGAGGATAGTCGAGATAAGAGACATATTCAGACGCGGATACGGCGGTCGCAGCGGTGAGAGCGAGAGCTGCAGCGAGCAGGAGCTTTTTCATGGGATGACCTTTAGGCTTCGGTGAAATACACCTGTTGCCTAAAGCCATTGCGTCACAGTTATTTGACGGATTTTTATCAGTTGCGTGACAGTGCGTCACCACTCGACGAGTAGCGAACAGCGCATTTCGATTTTACCCGAAAATCCGCTTGTCAATTTGGTCAAGCATTTCAAAAACAAACTGCCGCAAAATGGAGTGATCCATTTGCGGCAGACATTGGTTTCAAAGACAGAAGAATTTTAGGCGTGAGCTTCCTCGACATGGTTCAACGCCTTCTGCTGTTTGAAAGCTGCGGCCTTGACGGCGGCCTGTACTTTTTCAAAGGCGCGCACTTCAATCTGACGCACGCGTTCGCGGCTGATGCCAAACTCACCGGAAAGGTCTTCCAGAGTCATTGGGTCTTCTGAAAGGCGACGAGCCTGAAAAATGCGACGTTCGCGTTCGTTAAGCGTGTCCATGGCCTGTTCGAGCAGCGAACGGCGGCTTTCCAGCTCGTCCTGTTCAATCAGAACCTGTTCCTGGCTGCTGCTGTCATCGACCAGCCAATCCTGCCATTCGCCCGATTCCCCTTCACTCGCGCGCAGAGGCGCATTGAGCGAAGCATCGCCGGACAGACGACGGTTCATGGAAACGACTTCTTCTTCGCTGACTTGCAGCTTGGTCGCAATCTGCTTGACCTGATCCGGGTTGAGATCGCCGTCATCAAGCGCCTGAATTTTGCTCTTCATCTTGCGCAGATTGAAGAACAGACGCTTTTGATTGGCAGTCGTGCCCATCTTCACAAGGCTCCACGAGCGCAGGATATATTCCTGGATCGACGCCTTGATCCACCACATTGCATAAGTAGCAAGACGGAAGCCGCGTTCTGGTTCAAAGCGCTTGACTGCCTGCATCAGGCCGACATTGCCTTCGGAGATAACTTCACCGATCGGCAGGCCATAGCCGCGATAGCCCATTGCAATCTTCGCAACCAGGCGAAGATGGCTGGTCACCAGCTTATGAGCTGCTTTCGCATCAGTATGTTCATGATAACGCTTAGCCAGCATGTATTCTTCCTGCGGCTGAAGCATTGGGAAACGACGAATTTCTTCAAGATAGCGGGTAAGACCACCGTCACCGGATGTAATGCTGGGGAGATTAACCTGGGCCATAGAGCACCCTCCTTTATAGTTTCAGGCTCCCATTTGGCGAACCTGTCGCGGGGGCTGCCTCCTGCACTTCCCACACGCGAGCCTCCATATATAGGCACGATTTTGGCGAAAACACGATCTTTAAACTCATGAAACAATCTGTCACTAGAATGTGAACAGCAAGGGAGCACATGCTCATCCATGATGCTGCGATAAGCACCCTTGCTATTTGTGTTCACGCGCATCTTATCCAAAAAACCGCTTCGCACTTTTCGGGATGCGCTTAAACATAGTCATGAGTGGCCCAAAAACGAGCCCGATATTCTTTACAGGCTTATATAGAGTGGCTGCGGAAACTTTCCAGAAGGTGTTTCATATCTTCCGGCATCGCTGCTTCAAAGCGCATTAGCTCTTCTGTTGCGGGATGCGTGAAAGCGAGAAGCCATGCATGCAGCGCTTGGCGGTGGAAGCCGTGTACGGCATTCTTGAGCGGTTCTGGCAGCTTGTTGGCTTTGGTTTTATAGGCACTGCCATAGTCCATGTCGCCGACAAGCGGATGGCCGATATGGGCCATGTGAACACGGATCTGATGCGTGCGACCCGTTTCGAGACGGCACTCGACCAACGAAGCAAGCGAGGTTGCATCTTCCTGTGGTGCAAACTTCTCAATCGTCGAATAATGGGTGACCGCGTGGCGCGCATCTTCGCGCTCTTCTTTCACGACGGCCTGTTTGGTGCGATCGCGATGCGAGCGGCCAAGATGGGCATCAATCACACCTTGCGGGCGCTCAGTCATGCCCCAGACGAGTGCAAGATAAGCGCGTTCCAGATCGCCGGTGCGACCGTGATCGGCAAACTGTTCGCTCAAATGGCGATGGGAACGGTCATTCTTGGCAACAACCATAACGCCACTTGTATCCTTGTCCAGACGATGAACGATGCCGGGACGGCGGATTCCACCGATACCGGACAAGCTATCGCCACAATGATATATGAGGGCATTAACAAGCGTTCCCGTCCAATTGCCGTTCCCCGGATGGACAACAAGGCCTGCGGGCTTGTTGATGACGATGAGATCATCGTCTTCATAGAGAATATCCAGCGGGATGTTCTCGCCTTGCGGATCGGCAGGTTCAGGCTCAGGCAGCACGATGGCAATCTTCATGCCTTCGCGCAGCTTTTGCTTGGCACCGCTGGCGGGAATACCATCGAGGGTCACATGACCCTCAGCAATCAGGGACTGGACGCGACTGCGGGAGAGTTCCGGCCCCAATGCTGCGGCCAGCCACTGGTCTAATCTTTTGCCTGCAGCATCTA
>Ga0308157_10007051_pt1 | contig 13213 bp, 8 predicted proteins | sample PhyBR1_FD_201035 | JGI IMG/M metagenome (GOLD analysis project Ga0308157, IMG submission 201035) | Phyllosphere microbial communities from UC Gill Tract Community Farm, Albany, California, United States - DLSLB.R1 | ecosystem: Host-associated > Plants > Phyllosphere > Unclassified | place: USA...
TGCCCATGGGTTTCTACACCGCCTCACAACTGGTGCAGGACGCGCGCCGCCACGGCGTGCGCGTGCTGCCCGTCGACGTGACCCTCAGCCACCACGATTGCACGCTGGAAGGTCCGGCCGAATACTTGCGGCCTGCCAAGGGGCTGCCCACGCCGCTGCTACCGCAGCCTGCTGTGCGCCTCGGCCTGCGGCTGGTGGGCAGCCTGCAGGAAGAGGCTGCCAAACGCCTGGTGCAAGTCCGCGTCGCAGGCCCTGCCTTTGCCAATACCGAAGACCTGGCCCTGCGGGCCCGCCTGAGCCCGCAGGACCTGCAGGCCCTGGCCGCGGCCGACGCGCTGGCCAGCCTGTCGGGCCACCGGCGCCAGCAGATGTGGCAGGCGGCTGCGCAGCATGCGGCGCCGGCCCTGCTGCGCGATGTGCCCGTGCACGAGGCTCCGCTGGCATTGCCCGCTGCGCCGGAAGGCGAAGAGATCCTGTTCGACTACGCCGCCACCGGTCTCACCCTGCGCCGCCACCCGCTGGCCCTGCTGCGCCCGCGCCTTGCGCGCTGGCGCCTGCTGAGCGCGCTGCAATTGAACGCCGTGCCCCATGGTCGCAAGGTGCGCGCCTGCGGCATCGTCACCGTGCGCCAGCGCCCCGGCACGGCCAAGGGCACGATGTTCGTCACGCTGGAAGACGAGACCGGTCCCGTGAATGTGATCGTGTGGCCCGCGCTGGTGGACACCTGGCGCAATGCGCTGCTGCGCTCGCAGTTGCTGGCGGTGGAAGGCATGTGGCAGTGCAGCCTGCCGGAGGGCGGCGCGCCCGCCCCGGGTTCCATTCCATCATCGTCCCCGCAGGCCCCGGCACCCACGGTGGTGCGCCACCTGGTGGCCCGGCGTTTCAAGGACCTGACCCCGCTGCTCGGCCGCATGGCCCATGCGCTGCAGGGGAGCCGCGATTTCCATTGATGAAGGAGGGTGGCCCCCCTGACCCGCAATTGACCGGGCGCCGTCCGGTCAGGTCAGCGCGCGGGCGATGCCTTGCTGGCGGCCTCCCGCGCGGGTTGCGAGGCGGTGCCGGCGGCCCCCTGGGCGCCGGGCTTGACGGGTTCCCTGGCGAGATCCAGCAGGGGCTTGCAGTGCGTGTCGTCGTCTGCCGCGGGCACGGTGATGGGCACCAGCGCCAGCGCGGCGGGCGCCACGGCCGCCGCCACCACCGCCGCGCCCGCGCGCAGCAGCAGCGGGCCGGCTTCCACGCCGACCTTCGGGTCGCCGAACGTCCCTTTCACGTACAAGGGCGAGCGCAGCGAGAAGAACTTCCATTGCAGCGACTCGGGCTTGATGCGCAGGTTCATCTCCTCGGTGCCCAGGTCGATGGTGCCGGTGGCCTCGACGATCGCATCTTCGGTGCTCATCTTCACCACGCGCGTGGTCGCCAGGCCGTCCACCACGGTGAAGTCGGCCACCGCGCAGCGCAGGTGCACTTCCTTGTTTTCGCCGAAGAGCTTGCCCACGATGATGCTGCCCACGTTCAGCGCGGCCAGGTCCAGCATCTGCTTGCTCAGCGTGCCTTCACGCACATACAGGCGCATCTCGCCCGTGCCCTGGCCCAGCAGACCGGCCAGGCTGTTGCCGCGGCTCTCCAGTGCGATGGCGCCGTCCATGCGGCCAAAGCTCTTCTGCATGAGCTGCACCTTGGGAAACAGCGCCGAAAGCTGCAAACCCTGCACGGTGCCGCGTATCTGCGCCTTCAAGGGCGCGGTGCGTCCGTCGATGCTCACCTGCGATTCGATCTTGCCCTCGGCCACGCCGAACGTGAGGGGCGCGAGCTTGAGCTGCGCGTTCTCCATCACGGCGCGCACGCTCAGGTCCTCCAGCGGCAGGCTCTCGGGGCGGATGATGTGGCGGCCCTTGAACACGATGTCCATGTCCATGGCGTTCCAGCGCTCGGCCGCGAACCTGGAGTCCGGCAGCACCTTGCCGCGCTGGTCGCGGCCACGGCGCGTGTTGTCGGGCTTGCTGGTGCCGATGGTCGGGCCCAGGTCCGCCAGGCGCAGCTGGTTGGATGCCATCGTCCCGGTGAGCCGTGGGCGCGGCTTGCCCGACGTGTATTTGAGCGCCCCCTGAAGATCGCTCTGGCCCACCTTGCCTCTAAAGCCGTTGTATTCCCATACCGCCCGTTCCGGCTCCAGGCTCCCGGTCAGCCGGCCGTTGGTCTCGAAGGGAGGGGTGTTGGGCAGCACCAGCCCGGTCAGGTCGTACAGGTCGGCCATGCTGGCGCCCTTGAGCCGTACCTGGAAATCCAGGCCGGACAAAGCGCCCGGGTTGGCCAGAATTCCTTGCGCCGACAGCGACACGCTGCCGGCGCTGGCGTCGATCTGCAGCGGGTAGTTCACCACCTTGCTGCGCAGGCTGATGACCTGGCCCGCGCGCCCCTGGCCCCTGACCTGCGCCTTGGCATACCGGCCCTGCAGTTCAAAGCGCAGGCCATAGGGCACCGGCCCCGCCGCCGCGCCGGGCGTTTCGGACGCTGCCTGCGCAGCGGGCGCTGCCCTGGAAGCGGCGGCGTTCGCGGATGAGGACGCCCGCGCCAGCGCGGGCTGCGCCGGAGCCGATGCGGCGGCGGAGGTGCCGGATGGCCTGGCCGCCGGCCCGCCCGGGAGCACCGGCTCGGTGGTGTCGATGCGGGCCTGCAGGTCCAGGTCCTTCATGCCGTCGGCATAGGCCAGCACGCCCTGGTGGACCACCAGCCGGTCCACGTCGAAGCTCCATCCGCTCCTGGGCCCGTCCTTGCGCTCGAAGGTCCAGTTGTTGGCACCGCTGGCAGTGCGGGCCAGCGCCACCTGGGGGCCGGTGAGCGCCACGGTGTCGATGGAAAGATGCCGCGCCAGCAGGGGCAGCAGGCGCACGGTGGCGGTGGCGCTGCCAATGCGGGCCATGCCGGCTGGGGGGCTTGCCGCCTCGGCCGGGCCGGCTGCGCCTTGTGGTGCCGCTTTGCCATTGGCACGCTGGAAGGGAGGCGTGAATCCGGAGGGGTTGTCCATCACCAGGCGCTCGGCCTTCACCGTGACGCCCGGCACCCAGCGCTGCCAACCTTCTTCCAGGGGCTGGGGCCATCGCCATTGCGCGGACAGGTCACCTTCGATCGCAAAGTGCCGGCCCGTGGCTTCGCTGACTTTTTCGTTGACCCAGGGCTTGGCGCGGTTCCAGTCGATCCAGGCGAGCAGGGCCCCCAGCACCACCAGCGCCATCGCCACCAGCCCGACGGCCCACAAGGCCCACGCCACGAGGCGCCGCCCGATGCCGGATGCGGGCCGCTGGCGGCCCTGGGCCACGGCGGGGCTTGGCATGTCGGTGGAAGGCGGGGCTGGTGTGGATGGCATGAAGGCGGTCAGAAGAGCGGTGTGGGTGTGGAATGAGGCTGTGGGGCGCGTTTTTCATCCGGGGGACGCGCATCCGGGCACGGGGCCGGTGTGCGCGTCGCCCGGGGCCTTTTGGCGTTCATGCTAGCCCGCATCGGTGCGTACCGCAGCAGCACGGGCGCAACTGCCGCCCTTGTCCTACAGGAGGAAAAGCCCGCATGCCCCCGGGCTGCGGCGGGTCCACGCAAGGTCAGGGGGCTGCCTTCGCGCGTGTGGGGGCCTTGCCGGTGTCCACGCTGTGCCCGGGACGGGGACGGGTCGCGCGGCATCGGTGGAGAGGGTCCATAAAATGCGCCCACCATGCACAATCCCCGCCACACCCATGCCCCTGCCGTGCGCGATGGCGTGGGGCCCAGCTGCGTGGTGCTGCCCAGCCAGGGGCAGGGCAGCATGCTCGACTTCCTGGCGCGGCGGCTCCCGGCCGTGGCCCGCGAGGAGTGGCTGCGGCGCATGCAGGAGGGCGACGTGGTGGATGAGCGCGGCGACCCCGTGGCGCCCGGACGCCTGTTTGAAGGCGGCCTCAGGCTGTACTACTACCGCAGCCTGCCCGCGGAGCCCGCGCTGCCCTTCTCGGAAACGGTGCTTTACCAGGACGAGCACCTGGTGGTGGCCGACAAGCCGCATTTCATGCCCGTGACACCGTCGGGCCGCTACCTTCACAACACGCTGCTCGTGCGGCTCAAGCGCCAGCTGGGCCTGCCGGAGCTTTCGCCCCTGCACCGCATCGACCGGGACACCGCGGGCCTGGTGCTGCTGTCGGTGCACCAGCGCACGCGCGGGGCCTACCAGGCGCTGTTCCGCGACCGCCAGATCACCAAGCACTACGACGCGATCGCCCCCTGGCGCGCGGATATCGCATTTCCGCGGGAGCACATCAGCCGGCTGGAGGAAAGCCCGCAGTTCTTTCGCATGCAGGAAGTCCCTGGCGAGCCCAACAGCCACACGCGCATCGAGGTGCTGGACGTGGCAGGCGCGAGCGGGTGGGCGCGCTACCGCCTGTCGCCGGTCACGGGCAAGCGCCACCAGCTGCGGGTGCACATGGCGGCCCTGGGCCTGCCGCTGCGCAATGACCCGTTCTACCCGGTCGTCAACGATCCGCCCGAGGGCGACTATTCACGGCCGCTGCAGCTTCTGGCGCGCTCGCTGGAGTTCGTGGACCCGTTGTCGGGAGCGCGGCGGGTGTTCGAGAGCGGGCAGCGGCTGGGCCTGCCCTGAGGGCAAGGGCAGGCCGCACTGTCCGCGATCAACGGAAGGGAATCGGCCTGCCTTTTCCGGGGGTGCTTTTCGGAAGCCGTGAATTGAAGAATTCGGCCAGGGCCTTCTGGGTGTCGGGGTGCAGGCGCCAGGACGTCCAGCCCAATCCGATGTTGCGCAGGTACACGGTGACATGAGCGTCTTCAAGCGGGTATTGAATGGCCAGCGTGGGATTGTCCTGCGACATCACCGGTACGCCGCTTCCGTTGCTGTCCTGGGGCGCCGGCGTCACTTCCGGCGTCATCTGCGAGCGCAACATGGCCAGCTCCCGGATCAGATTTTCAATCTCCGCAGCCGTCAGAGTTTTGTTGATTGCAAGAGTCGCCTGCGTGCGGTCGTCGCTCAGTTGCATGGGGCTTTTCCTTCTTTCGCTGGTAATTTGTGAAGGCTCCATTGTGCTGCCATCGGCTGGACACCGGCCGCAAACCATTGATTTGGCCCAGGCTGCGCTGGACAGGACGCGGCATAGCTACAATACAGGCCAGGTTGAAACCCCGAAGCGGCAAAAGCCCGGGTGTCTTTGACGGCCTAGCTGTGAAAATCGTTGCAATCAACGAACTACAGAAGGCGGGTGTAGTTCAATGGTAGAACGGCAGCTTCCCAAGCTTCATACGAGGGTTCGATTCCCTTCACCCGCTCCAACCCCGGCTCCTTGCGGCTGAGGTCTTCCCCCTTTTCCTTTCTTTTCTTCTCCCGCGGCCTTCGGGTGCGGTGCACCGTTGCGCTGGCGTTGGCCATCCCGTGCCCGGGTCGGGCGTCCCATTGCGCAATCCGCATATCCATAGCTGTTTTGCTTGGCTGGCTGCGGCGCCTGTCCCGTCTAGATTCGGTTCATCGGGCACCGCAGGCGCCCGTCCCTCAATGAAGGACACGGAAGGGTACCCGGCCCGGGGCCGGTCACTTCTGGATGTCGCCCAGGCACAGGTACTTGATCTCCACATAGTCGTCCATGCCGTGGTGCGAGCCCTCGCGGCCCAGGCCCGACTGCTTGACGCCGCCAAAGGGCACATGTTCGGTGGCCAGGATGCCCACGTTGGCGCCGACCATGCCGTATTCCAGCGCCTCGGTCACACGGAAGATGCGGCCCACGTCGCGGCTGTAGAAGTAGCTGGCCAGGCCGAACTCGGTGTTGTTGGCCGCGTCGATGGCTTCCTGTTCGGTCTTGAACTTGAAGACCGGGGCAAACGGCCCAAAGGTTTCCTCGCGCGCGCACAGCATGTCGGCCGTGGCGTTGGCCACCACCGTGGGCTCGAAGAACTGGCCCGAGCCCAGGCTGGTGAGGCGCTTGCCGCCAGCCACCACCTGGCCGCCCTTGGCAATGGCATCGTCCACGTGGCGCTGCACCTTGGCCAGTGCCGCTTCCTCGATCAGCGGGCCCTGGTTCACGCCGGCCTCGAAGCCGTTGCCCACCTTGGCCGTCTTGACCTTGGCGGCGAACTTGGCAACGAACTCGTCGTACACGCCTTCCTGCACGTAAAAGCGGTTGGTGCACACGCAGGTCTGGCCGGCATTGCGGTACTTGCTGGCGAACGCGCCTTCCACGGCGCTGTCGATGTCCGCATCGTCGAACACCAGGAAGGGCGCGTTGCCGCCCAGCTCCAGCGACATCTTCTTGACCGTGGGGGCCGACTGCGCCATCAGGATGCGGCCCACCTCGGTGGAGCCGGTGAAGCTGATGTGGCGCACGACGTCGCTCGCGCACAGCACCTTGCCGATGGCAATGGAGTTGTCGCTGTCGGCGGGCAGGATGTTGAACACGCCGGCCGGGATGCCCGCACGCAGGGCCAGCTCGGCGGCGGCCAGGGCCGTGAGCGGCGTGAGCTCGGCGGGCTTGATGACCACGGGGCAGCCGGCGGCCAGGGCGGGCGCCACCTTGCGCGTGATCATGGCCAGCGGAAAGTTCCAGGGCGTGATCGCGGCGCACACGCCGATGGGCTGCTTGAGCACCATCAGGCGGCGGCTGTTGTCGAACTGGGGCAGCACCTCGCCGTTCACGCGTTTGGCCTCTTCGGCGAACCATTCCACGAAGCTGGCGCCATAGGCGACCTCGCCCTTGGCCTCGGCCAGCGGCTTGCCTTGTTCGGCGGTCATGATGCGGCCCAGGTCGTCCTGGTGGGCCATGAGCAGGTCGAACCACTTGCGCAGGATGGCGCTGCGCTCCTTGGCGGTCTTGGTCCTCCAGGGGCCCCAGGCGGCATTGGCCGCGGCAATGGCCGCCTCGGCATCGGCGGGGCCCAGGTTGGCGACGTCGGCGAGCTTGAGGCCGGTGGCCGGGTCGTTCACGTCAAAGCGGCTGCCGCCCGCCACCCACCGGCCGTTGACGAGGCCGTCGGTCTTGAGCAGGCTGGGGTCGTTGAGCAAGGCGAGGGGCGAGTTCTTCATGTCCATGGGGTTTCTCCAGGTGCAGTGGGTCGGTGGTCGGCAAGCAAGGCACGCCGCCGGCGGGCGGGCAGGGCGGCGGTGCCCGAAATCGATGCAGCGGCAGGCTATCACGGGTGAAATGGCCCACTGTCGCCAGTGTTTCAGTTTTCAGGCGAGATGTTCCCGCGGATGCCGGGCCGGGTGTCAGCCCAGCGCGGCAAAACTGTCGGCCAGGATGGCCAGGCCCTCGTCGAGCAGCTCGTTGGAGGCGGTCAGCGGCACCAGGATGCGGATCACGTTGCCGCTGGTTCCGCACGACAGCAGGATGAGCCCGCGGCTGGCGGCTTCGGCGACGACCTTCCTGGTCAGCGCGGCGTCGGGGCGGCGGACGTCGCCGTTCTCGAACAGCTCGATGGCCACCATGGCGCCCAGCCCGCGCACGTCGCCGATGGCGGGCACCTTGGCGGCCATGCCTTTCAGCGCCCTGACCAGCAGCGCGCCCATGTCCTGGCTGCGGGCCAGCAGGTTTTCTTTTTCAAAGGCATCGATCACGGCGAGTGCCGCGGCGCAGGCCACCGGGCTGCCGGCATAGGTGCCGCCCAGGCCGCCCGGGGCGGGGGCGTCCATCACGTCAGCACGGCCCACCACGCCGGCCAGCGGAAAGCCGCCCGCCAGCGACTTGGCGGTGGTGATGAGATCCGGCGCCACGGGCCACTGCTCGCAGGCAAACCAGGTACCCGTGCGGCCCGCGCCGGTCTGCACCTCGTCGGCGATCAGCAGGATGCCGTGGCGGTCGGCCAGCGCCTTCAGGCCGGCAATGAACTCGGGCGGCGCCACGTAGAACCCGCCTTCGCCCTGCACGGGCTCCACGATGAACGCGGCCACGCGCTCGGGCTCGATGTCGTTCTTGAAGATCAGCTCCACCGAGTGCAGCGCCTGCTCCACGCTCACGCCATGCAGCGCGTTGGGGAAGAGCGCGTGGTACACCTCGCCGGGGAAGGGGCCGAAGCCCGTCTTGTACGGCACGACCTTGCCCGTGAGGCCCAGCGTGAGGTTGGTGCGGCCGTGGTAGCCGCCCGTGAAGGCGATCACGCCGGGGCGCCGGGTGTGGGCGCGCGCAATCTTCACGGCGTTCTCCACGGCCTCGGCGCCGGTGGTCAGCAGCAGGCTTTTCTTGGGGAAGGCGCCGGGGGCTAGCGTGTTCAGGCGCTCGGCCACTTCCACATAAGGCTCGTACGCCACGACCTGGAAGCAGGTGTGGGTGTACAGGTCCAGCTGGGCCTTCACGGCGGCGATGACGCCCGGATGCAGATGGCCGGTGTTGAGCACGGCGATGCCGCCGGCGAAGTCGATGAAGCGCCGGCCTTCCACATCCCACAGCTCGGCGTTGAGGGCCTTCTGGATGAAGATGTCGTGGGCCTGGCCGACGCCCCGGGCCACGGCGGCATGGCGGCGGGCGAGGAGGGCGGCGTTGGTGAAGTGGCGGTCTTGCTGCATGGCGTTGGGCGGTGGGGTGGACACGGAAACGAAGGAATGGGCGAATTCTGGAAGCCGCGCCACGCACCGTCCATGTACAGCGGAGAGCGGTTTTGCGCGCACTGTGCAGGTCTAGAATCCTGTACAGGCAATCCCTGACATGGCGCGCGCCAAGTCGGTGCACAATTGCCCCCCTTTTTGCTCTCCTGATGCTCACTCTCAGCCCGGACCTCCAGACTTCCCTGGTCAGCCAGATCGTCGATGGTCTTCGGGGCCTCATTGCCGGGCAGGTGCTCAAGCCTGGCAGCAAACTGCCCTCCATCCGTGCGTTTGCCGCCGCCCATGGCGTGAGCGTGTTCACGGTGGTCGAGGCCTACGACCGCCTGGTGGCGCAAGGCTGGCTGGTGTCGCGCGCGAACGCGGGTTTCTTCGTGAAGCGCCGCAGCGACGAAAGCGCCCAGCCGGGCGCCGTACTGCAGGAGCGGCCGGCGCCCCGCTTTGACGCGCGCTGGTACCTCAAGCAGATTTTTGAGAACCACAGCCTGCCCATGAAACCGGGTTGTGGCTGGCTGCCGCACGACTGGCTGTTCGGCGACGCCGTGCGCCGCAGCATGCGCCAGCTGTCTTCCGACGGGCCGGAGCTCGACGGCTATGGCCTGCCGCACGGCCACATGGCGCTGCGCAGGGTGGTGGCCGAGTCGCTGGCCGAGCACCATCTGGCGGTGAGCGCCGACCAGGTGCTGCTCACGCAGGGCTCCAGCCAGGCGCTGGACCTGGTGGCGCGGCGCCTCGTCAAACCCGGCGACGTGGTGCTGGTGGACGACCCCGGCTACCCCAACCTGCTGTTCATGCTGCGCTTCGCGGGCGCGCACCCGGTGGGGGTGCCGCGCACGGCGGGGGGCTATGACCTGCCTGCGCTGGAAGCCCTGCTGGCCGCGCACAGGCCCACGGCGTTCTTCACGCAGCCGCGCCTGCAGAGCCCGACCTGTTCGGTGGCCTCGGTGGCGCATCTGCACCGCCTGCTGCAGTTGGCCGAGCAGCATGGTTTCCTGCTGGTCGAGAACGACATCTATGCCGACATGGACACCGGCGTGCGCCCCTCGCTCGCCAGCCTGGACCAGCTGCGCCGGGTGATCTACCTGGGCAGCTTCTCCAAGACCATCTCGCCGAACCTGCGTACGGGCTTCGTGGCGGCGCGGCGCGACCTGCTGGACGAGCTGGTGCAGCTCAAGATGATCTCGGGCCTCACATCGTCCGAGATCACCGAGCGCATCACCTTCGGCGTGGTGACGGACGGCCGCTGGCGCAAGCACCTCAAGTCCCTGCGCGAGCGCCTGGCCGAGGCGCACGGCGTGGTGGGGCGGCGCCTGCTGAACCTGGGCTTCGAGCTCTTCCATGAGCCCGAGGCGGGCATGTACCTGTGGGCGCGCCACCCTGATCTGCCCGACAGTGCCGAGCTGTCGAAGGAGGCCACGGGGGCGGGCATCATGCTCGGCCCGGGCCAGCTGTTCCTGGTGGAGCCGCGCCCCACGGGCTGGCTGCGCTTCAACGTGTCGTTCTGCCAGGACGAGCGCATGTGGCGCTTTCTGGAGCAGCGCATCCTGCTGGGGCGGCAGATGGGGCAGTAGCAGGCGGCGGGCTGCTGGTCTTAATGCCTTTCAGGCCCCTGGCGCAGAGTGGTAAAGCGCTGGCAGCTATTGTATTTATAGCAATCCGGTGCCGTGTGCCCCGTCTTACTGGTCGATGATGCGCCGCGCGAACCGCTCCAGGTAGTCCATGAGCTGCTCCGCACCGGCCACGGCCCTCGCTTCGTCGCCCGTGGCGATGCCCTGGGCCAGGTGCATGTGGGCGCGCGCGCCCTCGGACACCTCGCCTTCGTGCTGGTAGGCGTACCAGAACCGGCGGCACTGCACGATGAGCGGCGATACGCATTTGACGGCGGAGTGGTTCTGGCTGGCCTGGTGCGTCACCACATCCAGTTCGTGGTCGGCCAGCATGTAGTCGTCCAGATGGCCGCGTGCGGCGGCGTCCACCATCTTTTCCGCGCAGCGCACGATGGCCTGGCGCTGCGGCGCGGTGGCGCGGCGCGCCGCGCACGAAGCAACCAGGCGCTCCAGCACGCGGCGTGTCTGGATCACGTCCAGGTGGTCGGCCAGGTCGATGTGCGATACCAGCAGCCCGCGCCGGGGCTGCTGCGCGATGAGTCCGATGGAGACCATGCGCAGCAGCGCCTCGCGCACCGGGGTGCGGCCCAGGCCAGTGCTTTCGGCGATCTCGGCCTCGACCACCGGGCTGCCCGGCTGCAGCTGCAGCGTGGAGATCATGGCTTCGATGGCGTCGTAGGCCACGTCGGCCGCGCGCCGCTTGGGGGCGGGGTCTCGCGGGAGGGATGCGCTGCTCGGTTTCATGCTGGGGGAATGGCGTTCGTTGTCCTGGCCGCGGGGGCGCGGTGCCGCATCTTAGAACCTGTTGGCGGTCCGTGGCACGGCGGCGCTCCCGCCCGCGCCTGCCTACAGGCCCGCGCCCGCCTTGCGCAGCTCGGCGATCTGTGGAGCCTTGGGCAGCCACAGCTTGTCGAATTCCTGGATGATGCCGTCGGGGTTGTAGCTGGAGGCGGTCTTGAATGCGATGCCCGAGCCCTTGAACTTCTCGATCAGGCCGGCTTCCGTCGTGACGATGTCGTTGATCTGGGCGTCCAGCGCCTGTGCCACCAGCTTGCGGATCAGCTCCTTGTCCTTGGCATCCAGGCCCTGCCAGATGCGGCCCGACACCAGCGGGGCAAAGGGCATGAAGAGCGCGTTCATCTGCAGCAGGGTCTTGGAAACCTTGTCGAAGCGCTGGTTCCACGAGAACTCGATGTCTGCTTCCAGCCCGTCCACCTGGCCGTTGCTCATGGCGTCGAACACGGCGGGCGTGGGAATGGGCGTCGGGGCGGCGCCCAGCAGCTGGTAGAAGTCGCGGTACACGGGGGTGGGGTTGATGCGCAGCTTCATGCCCTTGAGGTCGGTCGGCGCCGCGATGTCCTTGGTGGCGAACACCGCGCGCATGCCGGTGATGCCCCAGCCCAGCCCGATGGTGCCGGTCTCGCGCGGCAGCACCTCCAGCAGCTTCAGCGCGGCGGGGGTGCGCACCAGCCTGGCCACCGCGGGAGTCGAGCGCACCAGGTAGGGCGCGTTGATGGCGGCCACGCTCGCCACCCGCGAGCCCAGTTCGGCGGCCTGGATCCAGCCCATGTCCAGGGCGCCGGACTGCAGCTGCTGCATCATGGCCGTCTCGTTGCCCAGCTGGCCCGAGTGGAACACGGTCACGCTCAGGCGGCCATCGGTCTCTTTCTTCAGCGCCTCGCCGAACTGCAGCGCGGTGCGGTTCCACGAGTGCCCCGCCGGCGTGATCAGGCCCAGGCGGAATTCCCTGGCATCGGCGGCGAGCACGACGGACGGAAAGCCCAGCGGTGCCGCTGCGGCGGCTGCCGTGGCGGCGGACTGGATGAAGTGGCGGCGGGAAATGGTCATGGTGAACTCCTGGAAGTGGTGCGAGGCAATGCGAAGAGGGCGGAGGGAGGAGGCCGCTTACTTGATCAGGGCAAGCGACAGGCTGGGGAACAGGGAGAGCATCACCAGCGCCACGCAGCTGATGAGGAAGAAGGGCAGGGTGACGATGAACATCTTGCCGGGCTTGGCGCCGGTGACGGCGGCCGCGACGAAGAAGCTCAGCCCGACCGGCGGCGACATCAGGCCCAGCACCAGGTTGATCACCACCACCACGCCGAAGTGGCGCGGGTCGATGTGGTAGATGTCGGTGGCGATGGGCAGCAGGATGGGCACGGTCATGATCAGCCCGGGGATGCCGTCGATCACGGTGCCGATGACCAGCAGGATGACGTTGACCAGCAGCAGGAAGGTGATGGGGTCGTGCGCCACGGTCTGGATCCAGGCCGCGACCATCTGCGGCACCTTGCCGTAGATCAGCAGCCAGGAAAACACCGCGGCGGCGGCCACCAGGAACAGCACGATGGCCGAGTAGATGGCCGAGCGCAGCAGGATGGCGGGCATGGAGCCAAGCCGGAATTCCCTGGTCACGTACCGCCCCACCAGCGCCGCGGCCAGGGCGCCCACGGCGGCGGCTTCGGTGGGGTTGGCCAGGCCGCCCAGGATGGAGCCCACGATCACGATCGGGATCAGCAGAGTGGGGCTGGAGGTCACCACGGTGCGGGCCCGCTGCGCCAGCGTGCGCCTTTCGCTGCGCGGGTAGTCGTAGATGAAACCCATCAGCGCGATGATGATGAAGAACAGGAGGGTGAGCAGGATGCCCGGCAGGATGCCCGCGATGAGCATGTCGCCCACGGCCACCTGCGCCAGCACGCTGTAGACCACGAACATCACCGAAGGCGGAATGATCGGCCCCAGCATGCCGCCGTAGACCGTGAGACCGGCGGCGAAGGTCTTGTCGTAGCCCTGCTTTTCCATCTCGGGCACCATCACCTGGGACATGATGGCCACCTGGGCGGTGGCCGAGCCGATGATGGACGACACCAGCATGTTGGCCAGGATGTTCACGTAGGCCAGGCCCCCCTTGACGGAGCCGACGAAGGCCATCGACATGTCCACCAGGCGGCGCGTGATGCCGCCGCTGTTCATGATCTCGCCGATCAGGATGAACAGCGGGATGGCGATGAGCCCATAGCTGTCCACCCCCGCGAACATCTGCATGGGGAAGGAC
>Ga0308157_10007052_pt1 | contig 13212 bp, 10 predicted proteins | sample PhyBR1_FD_201035 | JGI IMG/M metagenome (GOLD analysis project Ga0308157, IMG submission 201035) | Phyllosphere microbial communities from UC Gill Tract Community Farm, Albany, California, United States - DLSLB.R1 | ecosystem: Host-associated > Plants > Phyllosphere > Unclassified | place: USA...
ATGATAAAAGTAAATATCTGGAAGAATTGAGAAAAGATGATAAGGTTTTGTTTTAAATGAATTTTCACACAGATTTTCGATTTTCCACAGATGATTGAGAATAAAATAGGTTATAAAGTAAATTGCCCCGAAAGCACGAATTCTATAACTAAATCTGTGTAATTAATTCGTGCATTCGGGGCAAAATAATAAGAGAGAGAGATATTTAATCAAAATCCATTACTTCACGAAGCGTATTCATATATTCATAAGCAGTCATGTCAAACTTCACGGGAACAATTGAGATATATCCGTTAGCCAAAGCTGTTTCGTCTGCATCTTCAGATTCATCCATATTGTTAAAATAACCAGTTAGCCAGTAATATTTTTTACCGTGCGGATTGATTCTTTCGTCAAAACTTTCTTCCCATTTTGCATGAGCCTGCTTGCAGATTTTTACACCTTTTATTTCTTCTTTTAAAAGCTTAGGAATATTTACGTTAAGTACAACACCTTTAGGCATTGGGTTATCTAAAGTTTTCTTTACAATATTCTGAATATATTCTTTAGCCTGTGTAAAATCTGCTTCCCAACTGAAGTCTAAAAGTGAAAAACCTATCGAAGGAAGACCTTCTACACCACCTTCTACAGCTGCTGACATGGTGCCAGAATAAATTACGTTGATCGAAGAATTGGCGCCGTGATTAATTCCCGATACCACAAGATCTGGTCTTCTTGGAAGTATTTTATCTAAAGCCATTTTTACACAATCTACAGGAGTTCCGCTGCACGAAAAATCGGTTTGTGAACCGTCAAGCTGTACTTCTTCATAGCTCAATGTAGAGTTTATCGTGATTGCATGGCCTTTTCCGCTTTGTGGGGAGTTGGGAGCAACCACCACTACATCGCCGATTTCATTCATAAATTCTACAAGATTTCTGATGCCCGGAGCTGTAATACCATCGTCATTAGTTACCAGAATAAGTGGTTTTTCCATAAAAATTTAATTTTAACAAATATACGGTGTGAATTGTTCATATTAAATATTATCTTTCTTAAATACCTTTCTACACCTTAATTCATTCATTTTAGAAATAGAATTAATTAAATTTTGTTCATTTTTGTTGTTCATTTATAAAAATAAAAGAGCACACTTGGATCCAAAATTATTAAGGAATGATGCATCAGCTTATGTAACAGATTCAGCATATAAAATTGAAATAAAGAAAGACTATGATATTAATAGCTTTATTTTCTCTTTTTACAACTCTTTAACTCTTCTATTTGCGGAATTAGAAGGCAGATATTATGGAGGTGGTGTATTGGAGTTAATTCCTAGTGAATTTAAAAATTTACCTCTACCTTATGTGGCCATTGATTGTCAGCAGTTTTTAACTTTTGTACACAATTTTGAAAATAAAAACTCTATAGAGGATATTCTTCATGAAATATAACTTTCAAATATTAAATAAAACACTGGGATTAAGTCTTCAGGATATTGAAAGAATAGAAAAAATTAGATTAAAACTAATTAATAAAAGGACGAGAAAGAAACCTAATCATATGGAAAAGAAGTCTAGAGTTATAGATGATAAAAATATTTATTTTTTTCATTATTTATTTGCCAAATAAAAGCAAAAGTCGTCGAAATAAAAGTTGGAGACACTATCGTAGTTATTAAGTAACAATGAAGAAAATATTGTGTCTTATAGAAGTTGAGTGCCCAAAAAGTGGCCAGAATACCAAACAATTTACTTCAGACCAAGTTTTCCGAAAAGAAATAGTGTTTTATGAAACAAATCTAGACCGTTATGGAAGATCCATTGCTAAAAGTATATTATGATGAAGGAAAATACTTATCTGAAGAATTTATTAAAATTGGGTTTGGGTGGTGGTATTATCAATATTCTACAGATAAAGAATTGGGTAAAATGCAGGAAACTACTCAAAAAAATAAACTGGAACTTTGGCAACATGTGAATGCCATTTCTCCTTATGAGTGGAGAAAATTAAATATTAAGAATCATTAAGATACTATGACTGGTTTACTGAGAAAAAAAGTTCAAATTTGAATTTTCAATAATAAAATATATATGAATGTTTTTTCTAATCTATTAACATAAAGATATGCCACTTTTATAAAACTAACAATCTATCAAAATCTGCACAATGGTTAGGATTAGAATAAATTGATTTTAAAGTGTCATTTTTAACTTTATTATACATACAACAGTATAATCTTCATAAGTGCCATGGTTATCGCTATTGCTCACACTTCCAACTGAACAACGTGACGGTTCCTGATTTATGACAGTTCTTAAATTGAGATTTCCATAAGGGTTTTGGGGCATTAATTTCGATGCTGTAGGCAAGCAGAAGTCCGCTTTTACGATCAAAGATGCCATTGATCGTATAATAGAAAGTCACATTGAGATGTTTTTTCTCTTTTTGACATTGAAGAATATTTTATTATTAATATTAAATTAAATTATACTAATAATGTGTGGTGTTTTAATTATAATTCTATAAAGTGATATTTTTTATTTGTAGTTTCAAAAAAATATTATATTTGTAGCCAAGGAGAAGTCAAACAATTTGAATGTATAACCTCTGAGGTACCACGATACAGGCACAGCAATCCTGTCTTCTCCTTTCTTTTTTTAAGAGAAACTTTAAAACACACACAAGATGAATAGGAAAAATTTTCTATCCTTAACTTCTTTAGGGATGTTCTCACTACTATTTCCCGGAATTTTATTTTCAAGAAACAGATCTGAATCCAATACAGCTAATGTAAATGTGCTTTTAAAACAAGCTGCAGATCTTAGAAAGCAAAAAAAATATAACCAAGCTAAACAAATTTATCAGCAAATTATTACTCAGTTCCCGAACGAAATCAGAGCCTATGATGGAATGAGAAAAGTTCTTTTATCTCAAAAGAATAAAGAGTGGCAGGTTATTCTTCTCTTAAAAGGTGCGCTTCTGCTTAATCCAAATAATATAGAACTTAAACAAAGGTTATACAATGAATATTTTAGAGCGTGTTTGGGCAATAAGAAGGTAAAAAATCTTATAAACTTTAATGGTCGTTTACTTTCTGAAGTAAAACAGAAATATGAAACATTTGTTAGTAATCATCCTAACAATATGAATGTTCAAAAACAGTATGCAAAAATTATCAGACTTTTCGATGCAAATGCAGACACTCAAAATCCTAATCAAAATATCACTTTAAAGAACCATAGAAAGCTGGAATATAAAAACTTTAAGAATAGATTTTCTCTGGAAACAACAAACCAGCTGGAAACAAGATTAAATAATCTAATCGCCAAACCTCATTCGAAAGATAGAAAACCACATATTCGAGAACTCTATAAACTTACATTTCAGAAGCTGAGAAAGCAGAAAAATAATACTGAAGCTCTTCATAAAGCTGTAACCTATTTTAATACAGTAGAAAAGAACGATCCTCTTTTCTTAAAGTATATTCGGGATATGGCAAAGCTCCAGAAAAATTATGATGTTCTGATTACCATCGAAACCCAAAACCATACAATTAAAAATAATTTTTGGTCTGCTTTGGCTCTTTTAGATGTCTATATAAGGAAGGCAGAATTAGAGAACTCTTCAATTCCTGCAGTTGGAAATACATTAATACCTTTTTTAGAAAGCCAGACTGATGCTCCTAACAAAAAGTTTGAACTCAATACAAGAAAAATTAAAATAAACATTTTAAGTAACCAATTAGAAAATGCTAAAGAAAAAATATTAACTCAAAGCAAATCCATGTACAGGATTTCAAACACTCACACTATAGACAGAATGAATGTGCTGATTGCTAAATATTATGCAAAAAGTGGAGATTCAACAGGGAAAAGCAAAATTTTGAATATTGTAGTTAATCCGTCTTCCTATATTGATCATCCCGATTTACTAATTCGGTCTATAGCCCTTATTAACCAGAAAAGGGATTATACTAAGGTTTCTCACATTCAAAATCTTCAAAAACTAATCATCAAGTTATGAGAATCAAATTTACTCTTTCTATTCTGTTACTAGCAGGTTTTAATATCTTACAGTCTCAAATTGTAGTAACGGAAGTATATGCGGATACCCCTTTTAATGAAAGATTACGTTTCGGAAATGTAAGTAGTGGATTTGTAGATGCTGTAAAACATCATAGAGGAGAATTTGTAGAAATCTATAATTATAGTGATAAAGATATAAATCTCAAAAATTGGTATATGAAAGATCGTCAAGGCTCTTTCAATTTACCAGACAAAATTCTTAAAAAAGGGGAATTTATGGTTATTGCTTATAGTTCTATGCCTATGAGCACAACTATATTCAGCGAACATTTTCCGTCTACTTCTGGTAAAGAAGATAAAATCATATATCAAGATGAAATATTGTTAAGAAATAAGATTGATGAAGTTTATGTAGGTTATACTTTAGGGGGTGTAGCTCTTGATAAATCAGGTTTTCAATGGAAATGGGAAAATGATCCTGCAAAGAATTTTATTCCAAATTTACACTCTAATCCTGCGGGATTCATGACCATAAAATCTATACAGTATCATCCGGATCCTGGTTCAACAATGGATCCAAATGTAACGTATTCTCAGGATGACAGTTACAATTATACAGCTACACCTAATCCTTTGGAAGCCGTTTATGTACCACCAACACAGAGCTATGACGAATTAGTAAAAAATGATTTTCAACAATATTATTATTTTTTAGACTGGAGTGACAATGTAAATTTTTTAGTAAATAATATCTGTTCAATTAATATTGAAAAAGTTTATCAGAATCCTGCTGGTTCATATACAGGAAATGGTGGCAACTGTTTTTCTTATGACAGCGCCGGAAATATGATACTGAGTTCAAACTGTAATGGAAGCAGCACTTCTCCTCCGGTGAATTCTGAGATTTCAGCAGATGAATTAGAAGTTATAAAAAACAGTATCGTTATCCATCCTAATCCCACAAAAGCGACTGATAATTATAATGTGACCATTTCATGGTCTGGTGCGGCATTAGGTAAGATTCAGAGTGTTCAGGTATTTAATTCGTCGGGAAGTTTAGTATATAGTTATATTCCAGGAGCAAATACCACCTCGTTTAATCTTCAAAATCAGCTGCCGGGATCTTTTATTGCTAATTTTGTATTGAACACAGGACAAATAGTCTCTAAAAATATCTTAAAATGGTAATTTCACAAATGATGTTAAAAATATATTCTTTCATAATGTCTTTATTGTTTTGTACGTTGGCTCTAGCTCAGGAAACAGAACAAATTCCTTTGGCTTATAGTACAACTGGATATGCCGAATCTAATAGTATGGCGGGCAAAAAAATACCTCCAAATCCGCTAACCCCTTCTGTAAATGCAGAAATGAGTGTGAGTGAATCAGGAGCTCTTACCTATACGCTTCCAATTGAGGCTGTAAAAGGATTAAATGAATTCCAACCTAACATAGCTTTGGTATATAATAGCCAATCGGGAAACGGACAAGCAGGATGGGGATGGAATATCATTGGCTTGTCTACAATTGTAAGAGGAGGAAAAAGTAAAGAGGTTGATGGTATTACAATCGGTCCGCAGCTTAATAATAATGATCCTTTTTATTTGGATGGGCAGAGATTAATTAAAATTAATGATACTACTTTTGCAACAGAAAAATTTTCAAAAGTTAAAATCACCAAGTATACTTCAGGAGAATTTCAATTTGTAATTCAATACCCGGATGGAAAAATTGCAAAATATAAAGAACTGGTAGAAAACCAATATTATATTTCTACTTTTATTGATGCTTTTAACAATGAAATTCACTATTCTTATCAAACAGAGAACAGAGTTCCTGTTATAACTAAAGTTTCTTATGGAGGCACATCTGTAAATAACGATCCCTATTTTATAAATTTCATCTATAAGCCTAGAAATAAGGATATTCAGATATTTAGAAAAGGAATTCCATATATAACTTCGAAAGTGCTTTCCGAAATAAATAGTGGCTCTTCTTCTGTACCTCTATACCGTAAATATACTTTTTCTCATGATTTTATAGAAGACAATAGTGTTGAACGACTTAGAACTATTGTTGTAAGTAATGAGAGTGGGGAAAACTTAAAGCCTCTCAATTTCAATTATAATACTTTTACGCAGGGAATTGTAAATATAAATACATCTCCGTCAAGTACTTTAAATTATTCAACAAATGGATTAGGAAGCGTAACATTGGGTAGTTTTTACGATTGGGATAGGGAAAAAGTACGTCCAATATTTCAACAAAGAAATAGTACAGGAGGATATGGAATAAATGAAATAAGTAATACCGATGGAATAGAAAATAATTCCGGAACTCTTCTATTTTCGGGGAAGGTATTAGATTCAAATAATAGAATTACAGAAAAAGATCAGCTAATTGTTGTCAATGAAAAAAGTATAGGGACAGAAGATTACGATAGCCCTAATAGTTCGACGAATCAACAACTAAAAGATGAAATAAATTTTGATATAAAAAATTTAGTTACGGGAGAAAAAAAGAAAATAACTGTTCCTGTAAAAGGAGGAGTGATTGAAGTTCAAAACTATGTACAGCCAGATCCATATGATAATTATAGGGATGGCACTTATCAAACATCATATACCAGAGATAATACAAGAAGAGAGTATGTTCAGGGAGATTTTAATAATGATGGTCTTGTCGATTTCTTAATTATAGAGCCTGCCAATTTGAACAGATCTCACAGGATTTATTTAGTAGAAGTAGGTAAGCAAAGTTCAGGATCTAATATTCAGATAAATCCTATTATTCTTAGTGAAACGCTTCCTTTACATGGGATGGATGTTTACCCTATTGAATTTGATGGGGACGGATTGCCAGAACTATTGGCTGTAAATAAATACAGTTCACAATATTCAATTTATAAAATAAATTTTACGAATAATTCAATCGATACTGTTTTGTCCAACGGACAGCTTTCTAATTTTGGAATTAATACGCCCATTTTTTTTGGCGATTTCAATGGCGATGGGCTTACTGATTTTATTACTCCCCAAACCATATATGAAATTCCCGGAGATGACAATTCAGGTTTGAAAATGGGGAATACTTACTATAGAATGCAAACGGAAACACTATTATGGTGGAAATATACAAGTAATGGCAATTTATTTACAAAGAACCAGGAAGATTATAGTCAGCAGAAAATTGCTTATTTAAAGCCGTCGCAGAGTAATTATATAAAAAAATCCACTTTTTGGCAGAAATTTTGGAATGGTCAGCCAGATGAATATGAATTTACAAGATATTCTACCCATAACATTATTGTTACAGATTTCAATGGAGATGGCAGGTCCGACATTATCACTCTTGATAAAATAGGAAAAGCCAAGTATAGACCTGATGGAAAATTATACGGAATCGATATTGATAATTTATCAAATTTATTGACAAGAAAAACAGGTCCCTTAACTTTTACCAACTTTTTGTCAAACATTACTAACAGAGTTAATTTTCATGAAAATAAGAATTTACAAGGTGGTACTTTTCAGCAGCTTGCTACTTATCCTATAGATGGAAAAAGAATGTCCCCTCTGTCTTTAATTCTTTCTACCGATAATCTGGATTACTTAAACGGATCTCATTCAGGAGTTTATATTTATGATCCGCTTACAGCAGATATAAAAAACATAACTATTGATAACCGTAATTTTTCAGAAAAGCAAATTCAGGAGGTAAACAACGGAACTAGTGTTCTTCAGAGGGTAGATTACAGAAATATGTACCCGGAAATGGGACCTTTTCCCTACCAGGTTAATAATACTCAAGAACAGACCTATATTTATAAATCTCAGGACCAACTTAAATATCCTTTTTATGTTCATAAATTTAATCCTGCAATTCGTTTAGTTAACAAAATTCATACAGTTTTTGATGGGAAAATTTTAACAAAAGAATATAGATACGAAAACGGAATACAGCATTTAGAAGGGAAAGGCTTTATCGGATTTCAAAAAACCTATTCTAGTGATTCTTATGAATCAGAAATAAAGAACGGTAAGTATATTAATAAAAAGCCTGGAAAGGGTCTTTTCTGGAAAATAGAAACTCATGATCCAGAGATGGATAATAGTGTTGTTAAGTCAACTTATGGAGGTTTAAATAAATTTTTCATCGAGAATATATCTACAAACAAAAAGTTTGATAAAGGCAATCATCAATATCTTATTTTAACAACAGATGAAGTTGCTAAAGACTATCTCAAAAAAATAACAATCAGTAAAAAATATATTTATGATGAAAGCGATGATTTGAAACTGAAAAATGCACAAACTGATTTTAATGGAGCAGGATTATCCACATCCCGCTTTACTTATAAACCCGATTTTTATGATGGAAGCCATTACTATTATGGAAAAATATCTTCAGTAGAAAACACCACGTATAAAGGAGGATTATCTTTTACTACTAAGGATGAGTCTGATTATTATTCCAACGGAAATATTTCACAGTCCAGAAAATACGGAAATAATCCTAATTTAGCTTCGATTACGACCTCTTATACATATGACAATGTAGGAAACATTAAGAGCGAAACTTTATCAACCTCGGGAATTGCTTCTCAGACAACTCTGTACGATTATGATTCTACCAATAGATTTATTATCAAGACTACAACGCCAGACGGGTTGTTTTCCACTTATAATGTTACTTCTTTAGGACGTTTAACATCTGAAGTTTCTCCACTTGGATTAACCACTTCGTATGCCTACGATTCATGGGGTAATATTATAGAAATTATTGACTTTTTAGGCAAAAAAATAACCATATCAAAATCAGTTGCAGATCCTGCGACTGGCGGAGTATATAATCTCCATAAAAAACGAGAAGGAGGAGTTGAAACTATTGTAACATTTGATCAATTTGACAGGGAAACTCAGTCTAAAGCACAAACTGTTAATAATAAGTGGGCAGTTGTAAAAACCCAATACGATGTTTTAGGAAAAAAAATTAAATTTTCTGAATCATTCTTTGAAGGTGAACCCGCAAAATGGAACTTTATAGAATATGATGAACTCAACCGTCCTGTAAAAAATACAGATTTTAAAGGACATTCTATTATCACTTGCTATGAAGGACTAAAAGTTACTGTAGATGACCAGTTGAGCAAAAAAACATCCACTACTTTAGATGCAATGGGGCATACAGTAAGACATCAGGATAGAGGAGGAGTAATTATTTACACCTATTATCCAAATGGTGCTCTAAAAGAAACTAATTATGAAGGAATAAAAACAACATTTGAGATTGACGGATGGGGTAATAAAACGAAAATTACAGATCCTTCTGCCGGTATATTTACTTATGAATATGATAATCTGAGCAGAATTACAAAAGAAACTACTCCTAAAGGATATACTCTGTATACTTATGATAATTTAGGACGTCCTGTTACGGAAAAAACATATGGAAATACTCCGGCAGAAAATACGGCTGTTGAAAAAGCGTATACCTATAACGGGCAAACAAAGCTTCCTGAAACAATAACAGGAACAGGCAACGGAAAAGCCTTTACGTATACTACCTATTACGATCAGTTTTACAGAATAAGTGGAAAGAAAGAAGAAACACCGGATTTTACTTATACTTCTTCCTCCACTTTCGATGCATTTGGACGAGCAGATATAACCAATGTTTCTACTGCACTTACCAACCCGAATTACGTCTCAACTTCTACTGTAAAAAATGTATATGACAGTAATGGTATTTTGATTCAGCAGAACAACAATGCTACGGGAGCAATGATCTGGCATCTTTCCGATATCAACTCGAGAGGACAGACAACACAGATGGAATATGGTAACGGATATACATTGACCAACCAATATGATCCGACTGACTTCTCGCTCTACAAAATGATGCATCACAATACCAATAACGGTAATGTTGCTCTAGATCTGGACTATAATTATAACATGAATCAGGGAATTCTTAATTTTAGAAGGAACAACGTTTTCGGTAAAAAAGAAGATTTCACCTACGACACCCTTAATCGTTTATTATCCGAAGCTGTAAACGGACAAATAGTGAATAAGTATACTTATGATAAAAGAGGTAGAATAACTTCTAATACTGAACTGGGTAAATATAATTATAATGAAACAGATTACAGACTGCAGGGAATAGACTTCAACACAAACGGTCAGAATGTAAATTCACAGAGAGGTTTTGCTGCAATTACCTATAATGCATTCAAGAGCCCTCTGAAGATTACTTTAGCAGGTAAAGAAGATTTAAGTTTTGAGTACAATATCCTCAAATCAAGATATTCGATGAAGTCCTCCGTAACGGGACAGAACAAATGGTATTCTTCTGACTTTGCAGTAGAAATTACCAAAGAAAACAATGGCAGGACACAGTTGATTACTTATATTACCGGGAATCCGTATTCTGCCAATTACATCAAAAAGGAAGTGCTGAATGGCGGAACTCTTACAGAAAATGCCAATTATTTCCTGCACAGGGACAATTTAGGAAGTATTGTGGCAATCTCCAAAACAGATGGTGCAATAGTAGAAAAAAGATTTTTTGATGCATGGGGAAATCTGAAAGGATTGGTAAATTCTTCCGGACAAATGATCACAGATCCTGCAGCTATAAGCAGCTACTCGTTATTCTTAGACAGAGGCTATACGGGGCATGAGCATCTTTGGAAGGCTGGTCTCATCAATATGAATGCCCGTTTGTATGATCCAATATTAAGAAAATTTTTAAGCCCCGATAATCTTGTACAGGATCCTTTCAACACGCAAAATTATGATAGGTTTGGGTATGTATACAACAATCCTCTGCTTAATGTAGATTTAGACGGTAATGCAATTCAGTTTGGGGTTGCCGTAGTTATTGGGGTTGCCGTAGCACTTACAACAAAAGCTATTATGAATATGATCAGCGGAATCCCGATTTGGTTTGGGATGGGAAAAGCAGCGGTCATGGGAGCTATTTCTTCTGTGGTAAGTTTTGGCATTGGTTCTGCCGCCACTTCTACATTTGGTACTGGTGTAAGTGTGGGTAAAGCACTCTTTGAGGCAGGAGCTCATGCGATCACAAGTGGAACAATGTCTGCCATAGACGGAGAATTTGGGGGGCTGCCTTTCTAAGTGCGGCAATATCTTCACTTGTGGCAAGCGGAATACAAGGCCTGGGAGGTATAAAGGGTGGTGACGGCATAGCTTTTGGACAACGAAACCCAGAGTTACTTAAAGCAATGATGATCACTTCAGGGGGATTATCAGGAGGAGTTTCCTCTACTGTTGCCGGAGGCAAATTCTGGGATGGCTTTAGACAGGGCATTATTACTTCAGGGCTAAATCATACAGTACATATGGTTGTATCAGCTATAGACTACACAAATAAACTAGAAAAATTTTTAGAGGATAACGATATAGATAGAAGTACACTTGCTTCTCAAGAAACGTTAAATAAATTAAAGATTATTTTTAAAGACTATTGGGATCGTAGTGCACAGTGGGCAGAATTGGCAACACAAGAAACCATTGCAGAATGGGAAGGAGAAGAGTATAGAGGACTTTTAAGTTTGACTGACGGAATAATTACAAAAAGTACAGGAGGTAAGAATGCTGGAATTACTAATCCTTATAATGGAAAAGTTTTATTATCTCCAAATAAAAGTAATTATGGTCTTGCTAGAACATTTATACATGAAATGATTCATTCTATTGATTTTATGACAGGAGTTTTAAATTTTTGGGATAGTTTTGGAGCAGTAGGTCGTAGTTATATTGAGTCCAGAGCATACATAGAAACTGCGTCATGGGATGGTGGCTTTATAGATGAGGCTGGGCAAAATCATATCATAAATTCACTAGATATACAGGTGTCATTATTTAATTTTAATTTAGGAAGATGAAAAAATTAATTTCAAGATTGCTACTAATTATATTACTTTTTACTATAAAAGTAAAATCTCAAATTTTGCTGAATAGTGAATCTTGTTTTAAAATATATATGAAGGAAGAATTTATGATTAACAACTCACCAAGTAATTATAACATAAATTCTTTCTTAATAGTAAATAACACAAATGAAGATTATATCATCAATACTCGTGGGTTTATGGAGAAGTCGGGAGAAGTATATCGAAATGGGGAGAGAATAAGCCCTTATTTGATTATGCCTTTTTCTGAATCTGAAATTTGGACTGATGAGGAATGTAAAAAAAATATTGTATTGATTCCTGCTGGAAAAAGTATAAATGCAATACTGCATCTTTCTATTCTAAGAGGTTGGTATAAAATTGATGATTCTTTAGATTATATGGTCAATTTTGAAACTGAACATACTAAGAAATCTCCATATTATTACGGTTGCAGGAAGTATGTAGACAGTCTAGTAAATCAGAGATATAAAATTTATAACGGTACTCTAAAAGGTAAAATTAAGCTTCTTAAAAAAATGTAAGTCATAACGAATAAAAGTAAGCAATTGTTTCCAGAAAAAAAATTAGTATCAGATATCAGTAGATATAGATACTAATAATTAAGCTTGTGTTTGTTAATTTGCAACGTAAATTCGTATCTGTGAAGTAAATGCGAATATCCATAAATGCTACTTATGAGAAAAAAAATGAAAATAAAATTTTTCATTTTGAGAAAATAATCACTATGAGTTTTTTATGATTATTATTGGTAGAAAACTTTTGTTTGCAAAACATTATTTAGTAAACCTGTTTAAACTTTTTAGAAAAAGAGTTTCCAGAAAATTAGTAATTTAGAGTTGCAAAAAAAAGAACTAAAATCTGGAACTCATAAGCAAAGGCAAGCGAGGATTTCTACGAGATTTGATTTAGGAAAAATCTTTAAACTCATTATAAAACGTTTGAAAACAGGTGTCAATAAGCTGGCAACTCGTCTATTATTATTTCAGTAAATGGAGCAAAGATTGTTCTTTCATACGAATTTGGATTTCTCTTCTCCAGAGTAATAAAAGGAAATTAGATCTTTCCAGTGTCCAATTGGATGGGAAGCCATACCCGAAGTAAAACAGGAGGATAATCGGTAGGTTATCAGGGAAGAAATGAATATGCAAATAAAAGTTCCAGTATAAGTTAAGCTACATTTTTATAAATTTTGTTTTGATTATTAAATTCTTCTATTGTTTGATAATTAAGTGTGCTGTGACGTCTTTTTTTGTTGTACCAGAC
>Ga0308157_10007053_pt1 | contig 13208 bp, 12 predicted proteins | sample PhyBR1_FD_201035 | JGI IMG/M metagenome (GOLD analysis project Ga0308157, IMG submission 201035) | Phyllosphere microbial communities from UC Gill Tract Community Farm, Albany, California, United States - DLSLB.R1 | ecosystem: Host-associated > Plants > Phyllosphere > Unclassified | place: USA...
GACATGAAATTCTGAGTGAATTCGTGCATAGGTAGAATTTGTTAAGTCGCCTTTTGGATTGTAAGGAGTAAATGCGTGGAGATCGCAGATTACTGGAAGATCTTGCGTGCGCGCTGGATTAGTTTTGTTGCGATCACGTTGATCGGTGCGGCAATAGGGTTCGGATGGGCTTCTTTGCAGCCGAAAACATATATAGCTAACGCCAGCGGTATCTTGTCTGTAGGTGTCAGCACAGAGCTGGGAACAGCACTCGCGGGCGAGAACTACGCTAAATCACGTATCAAGTCTTACGTTGACCTTGCTAAATCAAGACTCGTTGCCGAAAGCGTCAAAGAGAAGCTTGGGCTCGAACAGAGCCCGGATGAATTGATTGCTGCAATTTCAGTAACCAATCCAGTAGAGACTTCAACGTTGAAGGTCAGTGCGGAAGCTGGGTCTCCTGATGCTGCTAAACAATTAGCAGAAGCTTGGATCGTTGCAATCGGTGGCCAAGTGTCATCGTTCGAAAACGCTGATGCGAGCGCGGGACAGAAGTCCATCGTCAATTTCCGGTCCTTGGATGCAGCACAGCGCCCGTCCTTTCCTGCGTCTCCGAATATGAAGCTAGCCGTTCTGGTTGGGCTCTTGGCGGGCATGATCATTGCGGCTGCATACTTGCTGATTCGTCATAAATTCGACCGTCGAATTTCTTCTACCACTGCAGTGGAACAAGAAACTGGCCTTGCCGTAGTGGGAACGTTGCCGATCGTCGAAAAGGACGATGCCGAGCAACGTCTAATTACTAGCGGTGGCGGCAACGATCGCGGAAACTCCAATTTTGCCGAGCACGCCATGGCCGAAGCACTCCGCGAGCTCCGCACAAATCTGCAGTTCATGAACATCGACAACCCTCCTCGAATGTTCGTCATAACAAGTGCGCTACCAGGCGAGGGCAAATCGACTGTCACCGCGAACCTGGCGGTGACCATTGCCGCCAGCGGCCAACGAGTCGTGATTATCGATGGCGATTTACGCCGACCAACTGTTGCGAAGACCTTTAACTTGATCGAAGGAGTGGGTCTAACTGATGTCCTCCTCGGACGAGCCGAGATTGAGGACGTCCTCCAACCGTGGGAACACGACGACAATTTGGTTGTCCTGGGCTCAGGCAAATTGCCTCCAAATCCCTCGGAACTGCTTGGTTCCGATGCTTTCCACAACATCATCACGGAACTCGCAGCAGAGCATGTCGTGTTGATCGATGCGCCGCCACTATTGCCGGTTACTGATGCAGCAATTTTGACTGCTAGAACCCACGGGGCTCTAGTTGTAAGTCGGGTCGGGAAGACCAACTATGAAGCATTGAACGCGGCCATCGCTAATCTCTCCCGAGTTAATGCGGAGCCTCTCGGCCTCATACTTAACGGAACGCCCCTCAAGGGTGAAGGTAGTCGAAATTATGGGTACGGCTACGGTTATCACTCGTACTACCACGCCACAGACAGCGTGGAGCTTTCTAAGAATGAATCGAAAGTATCCTCATTTGATTCGGCCCGACGAGTTTCAAAGACGGGCACAATGAGGCGACGTTCCAGATAACGTTCTAGTTGAATTTCAGGAGCACCAATGAACCAACAGTCGAAAAGCTCATTTCATTTATTGACGGTTTGTACAGGAAATATCTGTCGATCGCCTTTAGCTGAAGCTTTATTTCAAGATGCCTTCGCGGCGGATCCTGACGTGTACGTCAGTAGCGCTGGTCTTGAAGCGCTTGTGGGTTTTCCAATGGACGAGCAAGCTGCGAGGCAATTGGTACGGCTTGGCGGTCATCCAGACGACCTTTTTGCCGAACAATTCGAGGATGCACACGCGGGAAACGCCAATCTGATTCTCACGATGTCCCTCGCTCAGAGACAACAAATTACTCGTGATTTTCCAAGGGCTGCGCTAAGGTCCTTCACTCTTGCGGAATTTGCGGAAATAGCGACGGCGGCTGCTGCCGAAGCTGGTAGTTCACTTCCTCTGGCGGGATTGCTGGCCTATGCGCGAAAGCACAGAGGAAGTCATAAGGTCGACGCAACCAAGGACGTACAGGATCCATTCCGAGAGTCAGACTCGGTTCATGAAGCAACGGCTGAGCACATCCACCGCTTGGTTCAACAAATTATTCAAGCCAGCTCGGAAGCTAGGTAAATGACTTCTGATTTTGGTGCGGATACAACAATCCGAACCGCATTTTTTGATAACGGCGTGATCCCACAAGGCTTCACGCTCCATGCTGTTGTCATTGGCATTTCCACTTTAATTCGTGTTGTAGCTCATCCAGAGCATTTTGATGCACGGCTCTTCAAGGAGATGACAAGTATTTGGTCGCCCACGTCATTAGTCGGCGGCCAATTGTCTGTCATGGAGGACTCTTCTCTACCTCTGATAACGATGGGCAAGTGTAATGAAGTAAACGCCGATGCTGTTGCATCCGAATTCAGTACCGTTGTTACTAGGGCCTCGTTGCACGTCCTTAAGAATTCCGGCCAGCTTTTGCTGCACGCGGGTGGAATCGCAGACGATAACGGAAATGTGGCCATTATCGTGGGCCCTAGTGGTCGGGGCAAGACGACTACTATCCGGGAAATGGCCAAAGAGTACTCCTACGTCTCGGATGAAACGATCGCCATCGATGCTGAGGGACGCGTGCTGCCGTACCCCAAGCCGCTCAGCGTCATAGTCCCGGGACATAAACACAAACTTCAGATTCCAAGCGCACAACTCGGGATGAAGCAGTTGGCGTCTGACCGACTGCAAGTTGGCAGCATCGTGATTCTCGAGCGTGCGCAGAGCGGAACTAAGGGGCGTGTAGAGCCGATTTCTCTGGCTGAGGCTTTGAAGCAAATTAGTGCCCAGAGCAGCTATTTAACATTCGTTACACACCCATTGGCATTTATCGCTCGACTCATGGACGAGACAGGTGGATTCAAAAGGTTCGCCGCTGGTTCAATCGACTTCTTGGCTTCACTAGCGCCCAACCTATGGGAGTCATACCCTGCGGAGCAATGGCAACATGTCGTGCCGTTCAATAAACGAAATTCCTTTGTGGGTTCCGAGGTTGTTGATGCCTTGTCCACAAATGATGGAGTCTTAGTCATGACTTCTGATGGCAAGCTCCATGCGTTATCAGTTATTGCCTCCGATATATGGCGTGGTTTGTTTAAGGGTGCGAGCCTGAGAATCATTGAGCGACAGCTTGAAACGAAATTTGGGACCCCTTTGAATATGACCATTCACAGTGCGGTTTCTGGCTATGTAGAAGAACTAAAAGCACTCCGTATCATTAGTGATGTCGCAGAATTCTAGTGAATTGATGGGAATGCCGGTGCAACGAGCCAATAACGGGCAACATGGTTTCAAACGTCGTTTCTTAGGGTCACCCCTATTTCATTTATTAGTTGCGATCCTAGTGCTCGCTCTTTTTCAGGGATTTGTAGCGAAACTTTTCGTGGTTCCCTCTGGATCTATGCAACCTACGATAGAGATCGGAGAACGAATCGTCGTTGACAAGACGGCATATCGATACGGACCTGACAAAAAGCCGAAACCGAATGACATCGTCATTTTCAAAAAAGATGTTCAGACTTGGGAATCCTCGGAGGACGAACAACAAGACAAGTCTCCGTTGAAGGACTCCATCAAGTTTGTGTTTGGCGACCTATTAGGTCTCGGTCCAACATCAGACGAGCTGCTTGTAAAAAGAGTGATCGCGGTGGAAGGGCAAGTCGTAAGTTGCTGTAGCTCTGACTCGGGGGCCATGCTTGTCGATGGTGAACGCCTAGACGAGCCGTATGTTTTCAAAGACTCGACCAACGTTGCCAATAAATTTGACTGCAACTCAACAGCATATTCCAAGCGATGCTTGCCGACTGTGACAGTTCCTGCAGGCAAATTGCTTGTGCTGGGCGATCACCGTGCAATTAGTGACGACGGGGCAACAGAGTGCCGAAGCGACAAAGAACCACAATCGGTTGACTGCTACAGATGGGTAGATCGCAAGGACGTCGTAGGAAAAGCATCCTTCAAAATTTGGCCTTTCTCATCCTGGGGACCGATTCACTAGTCAACAGGATTGAGTCTTTTGGGTGCACGGATCTTTCCCGGATCAATGCCCACGAGATTCGGGTCAATGTCCGGATCGCTGTCATTTGTCCCGGAGACGATGAAGGCCATGAAGATCCAGATTGGAATGAAGGTCCACGAGGACTGGGATGCTATACCTAGAGCGATCAGGAAGAAGACGCCAAGCAGAGTCTTGTCGTTTTTGCGAACACGTGTAAAGAGGCGCCACATGAATGCTGCGAAGACCAATAGGGCAATTACGCCCAACTCGGAACCGATCTGCATATAGGCGTTTTCAGCAATGGTTCGACGATCTGGGAAAAAATACCAGAATGGCGAATCGATCGACGCTGGATCCTTAAAATACCAGAATCCGAATCTTCCGGGTCCGACGCCCAGAATTGGGTTATCCCACATCATCCGCCAAGCAATTTCAGTCTTTAGGCTACGTACCTCAATTGACGCCGTGGCACCATCAATTTGGTGAGAACCGGCCGCGAGACCGAGCTTCGCAGCTTGGAGAATGATCAGGTTTCGCAGACTGTCTACGAGTAACACAGTAATGACGGAAGCGGCTAGTCCCATGCCGATCTTGATCGCAGCACGCGTAGAGGGTCTCATGAGAACCAGAAGGAAAATGACGAGCGCCAAGCCCACAATTCCCGTAGTTGACTGCGAATAGGCCAATGAAAATAGTGCAACGCAAAGTGTCACATATGCGCGGCACCTCCACGCAATCAACACTGAAATTGCCGAGAAAAATCCCAGATGCTGGCCTTCCGTGAAAGTTCCATTTCTCATGGCTCCTTCACCTGAGCCGGTGAGCGACTCACTACGAATCTTAGTTTCGTACGAGAACGATTCGAGTATATCGATGCGGTCCATTTGCATCATTATCAACTGGAACACGACTCCGGCAAAGCAAATCCAAATCGAGAGTTTGATAGCTTTTTGGAACATTTCATGAGGAACTTCGGAAGCAACTCTCCACATGAACAAAACGAAAATTGGATAAATCGTGTAGAAAATAAGATCGCCGTCAGGCGACCTGCTGTAGCCAAGAAAATCTCCAAGCGGCGTTCGTGCCGCGAGGTGGAACAACGCAGACAACAACAAGATAGATAAGAGCCCAATTATTAGCTTGAACTCCGATGGCGATTTCTTTTTTCTAGAGCTGAACAACCATATAACTATTGACCCGGCCATGAGGAGTTCAGAGGGCTTAAGTGGGCTGCCAATATCAATGGTGAAGGCCTCTTGCAGAGGCACGAGGCTAATTGCCACAAGGGCGAGACGCAGATAGAGAGGAGTGGAGTTCTTCGGCAGGTAATCCTTGCCCATGGAAGTATGTTGATTATTCCAGGTAGCTCGTTGACGGCTCAAATCGGAGCTCCTTTCTTCCTCTAGATGCGTGCTCAACTCTTGTCACTTGCGGTGCTTAGATTCTCGTCGCAGAACTACTCGCGTGTTTCATTTGGGAAACCAGCGTTGAATAGGCAGACCGACGACGTGACACGGACTTCTCGATTTGCTGAGCATACCGTTCGCGCGATTGCTTATTGTTCATCAGCGCATGTGCCTGTTTCTGGACAACTGACGCATCGAAGTTATTAACGTTGTGCACAAATTCGTTCAGACCTAGATCATCGAAGGCGCCGAAACCTTTGCGTTCGTATGCCAGATGAATTACGAAGTGCCCAGCTCGTAGTGCCATGAGCGCAGCATGTAATCGAACTGCGACGACTACTCTAGTTGGCCCGTTCTCGAGCAACGTCCTCTTATCGATCTCTGGATGAGTACCCAGGGACTCAGTTGCTCGTGTGTCGTCATTTCCACCTGTACGACTCTGAACGTAAACGTCATAGTCGTCAAGGAGGGCGGAAAGTTCCATGACATCGTCCGGTACTTTTCCTTTGACATCTCGAACAGATAGGACCGCTCTAGTTAAAGGCTCGTCTTTGCTGGGCTCAATTGTGGAGCCACTGATCAACGCTAGATCGGGAACTCTTCTTACTGCGTCAATTGAACCGACCTCTTGGACACTTCGATCATCTCGCAACGCCACTATCGAACAACGTTTGAGAAGGTGTCGCACGGGCTTTCTGCTGCCGAATCGGAGTGGACCTACACTTTGAGGCATGTAAATTGCGGGAACACGGGAAAAGGATGCAGCTACCAGCTGTGGTCCATGTATGAGCATGGTTTTCAGCGCTTCGATTGGGGTTCCGAATCGTAGATATCCGCCGCCAACCGCAACAAGTACATCGAAGGACTTTCTTAGCTGAAAAAGCGAACGCAAGTACTTCCAGTCATAACCACGACGACTAAGTCCAGAATCCAAAACAGTGACACCCAGATGTCTAAACGTTTCCGGATGAGAAGCGAACACGGAAATTTCGCTGTCCTGGCCGAATGCATCATAGATGCACCTCAGGGACTCTTCGACCAGAAGACCATCGCCTAGGTTGGCTGCGCTGTAACCATGGAGCAGCAAGATTCTCATGATAGTAGGCCCCTATAAATTTCTAGATGCTTCGCTACCGACTGGTCCCAGGTGAACTGTTCAACCCAAGACTGGTAGCCGTGGGTTCCCGAGTTTCTGAGAGATTCATCCGTCACAGCCCGTACGATGCCTTCACGAAGCGAATCCGTGTTCGTGCTTTCAAAGCGCAAAGCAGGTCCAGCGACTTCGGCGAGCGAGCCTTCCGAAGTGGTGATCGTGACAGCGCCGGCGGCCATCGCCTCGAGCACAGGAAAGCCGAACCCTTCATATAGACTCGGGAACGCGAACACCGTGCACTGTTGCATAAGCGCAATCTTGTCGTCATCTGAAACGAAGCCCAAGTGAATTACGTTGGTGGCCGCTTCAATTTTTTTCATGGAATCTTCGAAGTTCCAGGCAGGCTTACCTGCGATGACCAAGGGGAGACCTAGTGCTTTAACTGATGGATGCTGGAAAGCGTCTACCAACGCCATCAAATTCTTTCGAGGCTCGACGTTGCCCAGGTAGAGCACGTAGTCGCGAGGGATTTTAGCGGAGACTTCGGAGCTAAGTTCGCGTTGCGAACGGAAGGCATTAACATCAATCCCGTGATGGACAACATTGATTCGAGATTTGTCGACTCCGAAAATTTCATGAATATCTGTAGCACTTGAATTAGATACCGTGATTATCTCGTCGCAACTGGCAATGGCTCGCCCGACGCGAGTTCGCCAAATAAATTCTTGGGTTTTATTCCTTGCAGAATCGATCCATCTGCTGGCGACGCCGTGAACCGTGACGACAGAAGGAGAGCGTGTCTTAAAAAGTGGGCCCGTATCTGCCACGTAGTGCAAAACTTCGCGTTCGTCAGATCGTCCGCGTAGACCGGCCAGTGATTCATTGACCAGCGTCAAAGCCGGGTGCACACCTTGAGGTATTCGTTTGATATTCACGCCTTGAGCTTGGAGGCCTTCAGCTAGAGTACGCGCATACGTCGTGTTTCCACCTACGTGGCGATCTAGGATTCTTGCCGGCATTGTGACAGACAGGTTCATGCGAGTGCCTCACCATAGATGGACTGGAGTTCAAGACGATGGTTCTTAACCGACATTTCTTCGGCCAGGTTTCGGGACAGGGTCCGAAGCATTATTTGGAAGTCGGCAGATCGTTCAACTGACTTAAGCGATTCATAAGCGTCTTGAGGTGTTCCGATCTTGTGGAGGTCGAATCCCTCGAAGCAAGCCAGTTCTCGAACGATTATGGGCAGATCCATGGCCGCTGCATCAAGCACACTTAAGGGGAAACCCTCGTAGGAAGCCGAATGAAAGTAGACATCACTAGTTTCGAGCGCAGAAATAAGCGAAGCCTTTTCTAGCCACCCGGTCACATTGATTCCCCGGCGTCTTAAGTCACTTTCGTCATCTACCTTGTCTGCGCCGCCGATCCACTGGAAGCGCCAATCCCTACCCGCCGCAGCGGCGATGTCCGCAACTTGAGCAAAAAAGTCTGGATCTTTTTGTGGTGCTACACGTCCAACCATGGATACGGTGAATAACTTTTGACTACCGAGCTTTTTACTCGCGGGTAAATACGCTGTTAGATCCGATGCGCTAATCGTCGGAACGTTTGATAGCTTCATTACCTTCTGGCCAGGCCTGAGAGACCTGGCGAGTTTGGCTTCATGGGCTGTTAAAGCCACGGTAATTTTAGTATTGAATGACAGCAATAATTCCATGCCCCGATACACGGATTTAAGGAACCGCGACCTTCGCGGGTCATCGAATACGAAGCAATGCGGTTCATAGATTACTGGTGTCCGAGTTGGCAGTATCCGCGTATAGAGGCCTGCCCAGCTTGAATGAGCATGGACAATGTCAGGGCGGATTAGACGAACAGCTCTCTTGAAAGCAAGAATTCGCGAAACTATTGACGACGGCAAAGTGTCTGTAGTTGAAAATGAGTTACTAGGGGTGTCGTTGCCGGAATACAAAAGATGATGATCCGCGTCAAAGTTCTCAGCAATACTATTAATCGCTCTACTAACGCCCCCGGCATAGCATTCCGTTACGTGCAGAATTCTCAAGTCAGCCCTTTAATTTAAAGTATCCAAGCGTGGCCGTATTGCATGGAGCGTCTGAAAACTAGCAATTGGTACCTGCTTAACAACATTCACTTAATAGTAATGCCGAAACACGGGAACCTTCTGCCATGCCTGTCATGTGCCGGTAATACGTGAGGGTGACTCGATTACTACTGCTTCCGGCACGACTGTAACGTGGGAAGCAGTGAGCACTCTCGATGAATCGGTTTTTCGGGTCAAATAGAAATGCTGAGCCTTACCGATATCCATATAAGATTGATACCGTCGCATGAACAGCGGGGTGGTTTGCCCCGACACTCGCCGAATGTTGAGGTAGAAATTGTTGGCCAAAGAATTCGCCAAGAACGTTGTTCGAAGAATCTGGCGAAGTGGCCTGTATTCGGGGGTGTTGCATTTTACGGACTTGGTTGGTGCGGCGGTCGTGAGGCCCAGGACTAGCGGAGATGGGTTCACCGTTGTCATGAGCCCAGCCGGTGATGGCAATATTGGCGATAGCGCCATGCTTTTGTCTTTCTTAGACAGGTCAAATGGCCCGGTAAAAGTAATGATGAAAGTCCCTAAAGATGGATCCGAGTCATCGCTAATGACGGAAATTCGTGAAACTTATGGGGCACGGGTAACATTCGTCTCGGGTAGGGCCTTTTACCGTTCTCTGCCTCCAATGCGTTTGACTAGTTCCATTCGTTTCGCGCGTGAAATAAACGGGGCCAAGAGCTTTTTCGTACACGGTGCTGACACAATTGACGGAGGCAATGTATCCGCGAGCCTCGCAGCATGGAGCTTGTGCCGGGTCGCATCACGAGTTGGAATAAGATGTGGCGTCCTCGGATTTAGCTGGCGGGAGAACGTGCCACAAGTCGTTGCCAGGTCGATGTCTATAGCGAACAAAACCGTTCCGGCTTACTTACGCGACGAAATTTCGTGGCAACGAATTCGCAAGTCAGGCGCCGTGAATGCAATACCCGTAGCCGACATGGCTTTTTCGCTAGAGAGAGAAACACCGGCGCCACCAGTAGTCACGGACTGGATTGACGATCAAGGGCTTTCTGACAAACCGATTGTTGCTCTCAACGTGAGTGGCCTCATTTCCAACTACATGGATCAGACCGAAGAAATCAAAGAGATCGTTGAACGAATTCATGCGCTGGGTGCGCGCGTTTTGTTCGTTCCCCACGTAATCCGAGATACGGACGACGACTTGGCCATCTGTCGAAAGATGTACGGAAAATTCGCCGAGGAGGATGACATGCTCGTTGACGAGTTGTTGTCGCCCATACAAGTACGTTGGATTGCGTCGAAAGCAGCTGCTGTTGTAACGGGACGTATGCATTTTTCTATTCTTTCCCTAAGTACGGCCACGCCCGTGATTGCTTTGGCCACAGCAGGCAAGGTCGAAGGCCTATTCAGGCTTTTCGAACTGGAACGCCTGGTTGTTCCGGTGTCCGAAGGTTTTGGGCCGAACGTTGCTTGTGTCCTATCAGACTTGTGGCAGAAACGCGAGGAAACGTGCGAGCTGATCAAGTTGCGGCTTCCCTCTGTCCGTGAGCGTTCGATGAAGAATTTTGAGCTTCTGTGAGTCAACGTCCAGGTAGCGCGAGGAACCGTCTGTTCGCTATGGCTGGCAAGCTGGGCGGATTCGGTTTTGCGCCTTTGTTAGTTTCCCTTGCCTCGGTAGTTTCTGTACCGCTGGTCTTGGCTGGTATCGGCTCTGGTCCGTGGGTAAGCATCGCTGTGGGGCAAGCTGTTGGAGACGTGGCGCGTTCTGTAGTTGCTTGGAGCTGGAATTCAACTGGCCTTACAGCCATCGCAAAAATGAACCCGCAAGAGCGTATCCAATACTATTTTGCTTCCCTTGCGCCTCGGCTACTCCTACTGATTCCGGTTCTGCTTTTACTAGTAGTATTCGTCATGGTTTGGCCGTTGGAAAGCCAAATCCTAGCGCTATTGTCAGCTGTCTCTGGAGCAGTATTTGGACTTAGCGGCGCGTGGGTATATATCGGGTCAAGAGAGCCTCGGCCTTTGATAATTTATAATTCGGTACCACGGGCTGTAAGTACCGTAGTCGGGTCCGTAATGGTCACGATCACGCATATCGGTTGGTTCTTCCCAGCTATGCTCATTATCGGGAACCTGACTGCTGTCGTTTGGACTAACAGGGACATGAAAAATCGCCAGCGCAAGCTCGGGGTAAAACTTGAAAAGTTTAATTTCAGGAAGTCGCTACGTGTGATCGCGAGCAATACCTCAGGTTTTGTCGTTGGCTTCTTCTTGACGCTACGGATGTCCGCACCTGTGATGATCGCACCAATTATCGCGCCTGGAGGAGCAGCTGTAGTCGCCCTTGCTGACAAGATCATCCGCTGGGTGAACACGGGGCTGACGCCACTTATGCAGTTTGTCCAAACTGGTATTCCATTGGGCGATCAGTCTGTTGCGAAAAAAGTTGGCAGAGGCGTGAAAGTTGCATGGATCGCGTTTCCTGTTATTTTCGTGCTTGTATTTGTTTTCGCTCCGATTGTTGCCCATCTGGTTTCGGCGAATCAGGTGCACTTCTCAACTTTGGAATTTGCGGCTTTGTCGCTCATTTGTGCGGCGCTCTTTACCGGCAACGTCATTGGAAACGGCGCCTTAGTGTTCCTGAACAAGGTTGGGCTGGTAGCGAGAGTTGCCGTAGCTGGACTGATAATGCTTCTGGCCCTCTCGTTAGTACTCATGCAAGTATTTGAGTCTCATTCAGTGATCATGGCTTTTTCACTCTCGGAATTCTGCGTGTGTCTAATTTTGTCTTCTGTCGCCTTGGTGAGTATTCGTGGGCGTAAGTGAAAAGGAGCAATCGTCAATGAGCGATTCGATGAACTCAGACTGCCACGAATTTCGAATCATAGCTCTCGGTGTAGAGGGGTGAATTGTTGAAACTCTGGCAATCGATTGGTTTTGGCGTAGTCGAAACTTCTGGTGATGCGAAATACGGCAATGGTGCGCAAGATTCACTTGTCGTTCTTCCTGTTTTGCCAGCTCCTCCGTTGATGTTGAATGAAGCTGCTTCAAAGTTGTGGCTCAAAGGTGTCGATTCTCCGGTTTCCGAGGAGAACATGAATGCGGACGAATCGCAGATGATCTCTGAATTTGTCGACGTGGGTATTGCTTGCCAGGGGCAAGCTGAATATGCATTGCGAGTCTCTAAACCGGTAATGACATCTATTGAGCATGAGCTCGTATATGCGTTGATAGCTAGGATGTGCGTGCAACATTCAATTGAGTATGTCTTCGTTAAAGGACCGATTCAATATGAATATGGACTGCGTGACCGCAAGCATTCAGCCGATGTCGACGTATGGATAGACCCGAATAGAATTCAGGAATTCTTGACAGTCATGGAGCCATGGGGTTGGAGTGCCGATTCTGAGCGCTGGCTTCATTCGCAATTTAATCACTCGGTGACGCTCAATGCTTCAACCTGGGGCTGCCAGATCGACGTTCACAGGTACTTCCCCGGCAGTACCATGCCCCCAACAGATGCTTTTGTGGCTGTAATTGGGTGGAGGGACACTGTCCATTATGCGGGTGCGGAGGCACTCGTGCTTTCGAAACCAGCGGCGGCAGTGTTTTTTGCGCTACATGGTCTCAGGCCTGAATCGCGTCACCGGAAGAAAACGATGGCCCGTTCCGATGCCGCTGTGGCTCTTGAGCTTGGTGGTCCGGAAACGGTCCGGTTTTCAAAGGAATTCGCTTGCACCGACGTGCTCTTCGATGCGCTCGTGGAAGCGTTTCCTGACGAATCTATTGATCGCACAAATAGGCTGCCCGAAGATTGGAAATGGAGATCCGAGTCCAACTGGGTACGGGCGTATTTCATGATCTTGAAATCTCTGAAACCGAGAGAATGGTTTGGTTTCCTGAAGGATGTTGTAAGGGCACCGGCCCCTGCCGGGTCTAGCGGAGTTAGCGGTGTCAGCGGCTTCAAACGTATTATTTATAGAGTTTCGCCGCAATGGACCAAGGCGAAGACTGCGCTCAATCGGTATCTGAATAGAAAGCTCTGAAAATCCTTAGCGAGCCGGATTCTCAATCAACTCCAAAGGTCGAGTAATATCACGCTGCAAGCGGCTGGGTTCATCAGGAATCATTAAGCCCTATATCTAACAGATTCACAGAAACAAATCGAGCCCGAAACAACGACGGAGATTGCTGTCTAGCAGCTGAGATGCAAAAATCTGACAGCAACAGACAGTTTGACCTTCCTGAGTGCATTCGTACCTCGATACGCGACGAAAAAATGGGAGATAGCTGAGCGACGCTCGGCTATCTCCCATTTCTACCTAAATTATTCGCCCACGTAGAACAGGCGCTTGTTTACGAACTCATCCATGCCGAGTGGGCCGAGCTCGCGTCCGAAGCCAGAGCGCTTCACGCCACCGAACGGCATTTCAGCACCTTCAGCTGCGGCGATGTTGACATTGCTCATGCCAACCTGCAGCTTCTGGGCGACTTTGGCAGCGCGTTCTGCATCGGTGGAGTGCACTGAACCGCCCAGGCCGT
>Ga0308157_10007054_pt1 | contig 13208 bp, 10 predicted proteins | sample PhyBR1_FD_201035 | JGI IMG/M metagenome (GOLD analysis project Ga0308157, IMG submission 201035) | Phyllosphere microbial communities from UC Gill Tract Community Farm, Albany, California, United States - DLSLB.R1 | ecosystem: Host-associated > Plants > Phyllosphere > Unclassified | place: USA...
TCGCTGCCCCTGGCCCTGCGTGCCTACCAATGGCTGGAGCCGATTCTGGGCCGCAAGCGCAAGCAGGCCGTGGTGGAGCAGGCCGTGGATCTGTCGGCTGCCAAGGACGAAGAGCAGGCACCGGTGCCGGCGCTGGGTCTGGGCATGCGTTTCGCCTCCTGGCTTCTGGTCGGTGCCATGGTGCTGATCGGCAACCGCATCGGTCATGGGGTGCCCGTGATGGATGCGCTGCCCGGCGTGTTGCTCATCATTGCTGCAGTGTTTGTCGGCGATCTGATCTACGTCGGCACGCGCCGCATTCTTCCCGCCGTGTGCTGGATTTCGTTTATCGCCATGGCCATGACCTTCCCGCTGACGCCTTATGCCGCCGAAGTGGCAGCTTTGACGGGCAAGGTCAATTTCTTGGCCATGATCACGCCCATGCTCACGTTCGCGGGCCTGTCGCTGGCCAAGGACATCCCGGCCTTCCGTCGCCTGGGCTGGCGCATCGTCGTGGTTTCTCTGCTGGCCAATGCCGGCGTGTTCCTGGCCGCGACTCTGATCGCCCAGACCTTTGTCCACACGCTGTAAAAACGGAGCAAGACCATGATGAACACCATCAAATGGCCCGGTCAGCAGGAGCTGCAAGCCTGGCGTCATGACTTTCATCGTCACCCGGAAACTGCTTTTCAGGAGCACCGAACCAGCGCACGCGTGGCCGAGCTGCTCAAAAGTTTTGGTCTGGAAGTGCACACCGGCCTGGCCGGTACGGGGGTGGTTGCCGTGCTCAAGGGCAACCTGGGCGCGGGTCCCTCCATCGGCCTGCGCGCCGATATGGATGCGCTGAATGTGACGGAGCTCAACCAGTGCGAGCATGCGTCCACGCACGCTGGCCGTATGCATGCCTGCGGCCATGACGGCCATACCAGCATGCTGCTGGGGGCGGCCCAGGCTTTGGCCTCGGCACCCGATTTTTCGGGGACCGTGCATTTCATCTTCCAGCCCGCCGAGGAAAACGAAGGTGGCGCGCGCGCCATGATAGAAGGCGGGCTGTTCCAGCGCTTCCCTATGGACGCGGTCTACAGCATGCACAACTGGCCAGGCCTGCCCGTGGGTACGGCGGCGGTGCATTCCACGGCCGTGATGGCGGCCTTTGACATCTTCGATCTGACGCTGACCGGCAAGGGCTGCCATGCCGCCATGCCGCATCTGGGCAAAGACGCACTGCTCGCGGCCTGCCAGCTGGTGACGCAGCTGCCCGCGCTGATTGCGCGCGAGCAGGAGGTGCACAAGCCGGCCGTGCTGAGCGTGACCAGCTTCAATGCCGGCGATACCTATAACGTGATGCCCGAAGTCATCAAGCTGCGCGGCACTGTGCGCTGCTTCGACATGCCTCAGCGCGCGCGCATCGAGCAACGTTTTCGCGATGCGATTGCCGCGACCTGCGCGCTGCACGGCCTGGAGGCCCATCTCGACTACCGCGTCAGCTACCCTGCGACCATCAACAACCCCCAGCATGCTGAAGTCTGCGCCGAAGTGCTGACCGGCGTGCTGGGCGAAGGCAAGGTGCGCCGGGACATGGTGCCCAGCATGGCCTCGGAAGACTTTGCCTTCATGGCGCAGGAATGCCCGGGTGTCTATATCTGGCTGGGAAATGGCGAGGACAGCGCTTCTCTGCACAACCCCAAGTACGACTTCAACGACGCCAATCTGCCGCTGGGCATGCGTTACTGGGTGGAATTGGTGGGAGCGCTGCTGAAGGGCGGCAAGCTACCGGCCTGACAGAAGGGCTTTTCACATGAATCAATGCCGGGTCAACGCAGAGTTGAGCCCGGCATTTTTCATGCTCGGACGGTTTGCAAAACGCTAACAAGCAATGCATTCGGACACAGAAATGTCGGAAGGCTGACACCCTGTAACGTCATTCGATCTGACACCCCTATGATGTTTGTAGCGCTCCGCGATAGTGCCTGTTGTGTTCCAAGCAGGCCTCGGAGCGTGCGTGGTGGCCGCCTTGATCCCCTGGAGAAGAGCTGGTCGCGCAATAGCAGGTGTTGCATTCCGGCGCATGTCCGGGCTTTCACGCGGCGCTGACCGCATCTCTCGCAACGCTGCCTGCACCAACCCTGGTGCCGTGACTTTGTCGCACGGTACGGGTCTTGATACAGGAGGGCGCTTTATGCCATTTGGCAATCTGGAGGCGGGCATCTGGCCTGCCGGTTTTCCGCCGCTGCTGAGTTGGTGCGTGCTGGTAGCGGCCGCAGCCTTGCTTGGCCATATGGTTCACCGTTTTTCCGGCTATCCGCGTATGCTGGGCTACACCCTGGTCGGCCTCGTGGCCGGCTGGGTGGGGTTTGGCGATCTGCCCTGGCCGTTGCAGGGCAGCACGGCCTTGCTGCTGGAGGTGGCCGTGGGCGTCAGCCTGCTGCTGGCGGCCTCCCAGGTCTCCCTGCCCTGGCTACTGCGCCAGCCCTGGTTGCTGCTGCAAAGCCTTGGCGAGTCGCTGGTCACGATGGCCGTGGTAGCCACGACCTTGCTGGCGCTGGGTTGGGGCTGGGCCGTGGCGCTGGCCGTTGGTGTGATTTCCATGGCGGCTTCGCCGGCCGTGCTGCTGCGTATTGCCGATGATCTGCGTGCCAGCGGTGCGGTGACTGATCGCAGCCTGCTTCTTGCCACCATCAGTACCTTGCTGGCGCTGCTGGGGGCGCTGGTTCTGACGGTGGTGTTTGTGCCGGTCGCCCAAGCGGCGGGCGGTGGCCTGCAATTCTCGACGGCGGGCCTTGGACGCTTGCTGCTGAGCTTGCTTCTGACTCTGTTCTGGGCCTTGCTGGTCACGGTTGCCTTCTGGCCGGTGCTGCGCTGGCAGTCATCGCGTAGCGACACTACGGCCCTGTATCTGCTGGCGGCCATGGCTGCGGTCTGTTTGCTGGCCGAACAATGGGGCGGCTCGGCCGCGCTCGGCTTCGTGGTCGCTGGGCTGATGTTGCGCAATTTCAGCCCCATGCCCCTGGTCTGGCCCCAGGCCTTTCAGGCTGCCCATGCCATGCTCAATCTGCTGATGTTCGTGCTGGTGGCCAGCATGGCCTCTCAGGTGAACCTGTCTTTGGCCATGGTTTCGGTGGTGGCCAGCGTCGTCCTGGCAAGAATTCTGGGGAAGTTCGGCTCCATCTTGTTGCTGGGCCTGGGGACCGGCATAGGCTGGCGCAGGCAGTGGCCTGTGGCTTGCGGGCAATTGGCTTTGTCGGGTCTGGCTCTGCTGATGCTGTCCGGTATCGCACAGCAATGGACCGCCTTCAACGCCAGCGTGGCCCAGCAGGTGGCGGCCATTGCCCTGCCGGTGATTGTGGTGTGTGAGGTATTGGGCGTGCTGCTGGCCGCTACCGCCCTCTGGCGCAGCGGCGATGCCCATCGCGGTGTGGGCCGAGCGGCCTTGCAAAGAGGAGGCAAGCGCCATGACGCATGAGATAGAACAAAGTCAGCCGGCTGCGTCGGAGGCCGGCGGTCTGGGCGAATTCGCGCCATCACAGGCCTTGACGCTGGGCGTGGAGCTGGAGTTGCAGCTGCTCAACACCCATCACTACGATATGACGCCATATGCGCCCGATATGCTGGCTCTGCTCAAGAATGCCAAGGTGCCGGGCTCCATCGTGCCAGAGGTGACCTCCAGCATGATCGAGATCTCGACTGGCATCTGCCAGGATGCACAGGACGCCTATGAGCAGCTGGCGGTTACGCGCGATGCCCTGGTCAAGGCGGCCGACCGACTCAATATCGCGTTGGCCGGTGGCGGCACGCACCCGTTCCAGCAATGGCACCAGCAACGCATTTACGACAAGCCGCGCTTCAAGGAGCTGACGGCGCTGTACGGCTATCTGACCAAGCAGTTCACCATCTTCGGCCAGCATGTGCATGTGGGCTGTCCCAGTGCCGACGATGCGTTGATGATGCTTCATCGGCTTTCGCGCTATATCCCGCATTTCATTGCGCTGTCGGCATCCAGCCCTTTTGTGCAAGGCCAGGACACGGCGTTTGACTCCGCGCGACTCAACTCGGTGTTCGCATTTCCGCTCTCGGGTCGTGCGCCGTTTGCCCTGCACTGGGAGGACTTCGAGCGCTACTTCGCCAAGATGGCGGCCACGGGCGTGATTCACAGCATGAAGGATTTTTACTGGGATATCCGTCCCAAGCCCGAGTTCGGCACCGTGGAGGTGCGCGTCTTCGACACGCCGCTGTCCATCCATCGCGCTGCGCAGCTAGCGGCCTATGTGCAGGCGCTGGGTGCCTGGTTCCTCAGCGAGCAGCCCTTCGAGCCCAGTGAGGACGACTATCTGGTCTATACCTATAACCGGTTTCAGGCCTGTCGCTTCGGGCTGGACGGCACTTATGTGGACCCGGCGAGCAGCGAGCAGCTGTCGCTGCGCGAGCATATAGGGCAGACCCTGCAGCGCATCACCAGTCATGCACCGGCATCAGGCAAGAGCGCGCTGCAGGAGCTGGCCCTGGTGCTGCAGCGCGGCAACGATGCGAGCTGGCTGCGTGAGAGCTATGCCCAGGTGCAGCAATTGCCCGAAGTGGTGCGTCAGGCATCGCTCAGATTTTCCGGCCGGCCCTGATCGGTTTTGACATCTTGGGCCCGGTGTAACACGTTAAAGTTGCAAATATTTACGAGTGCGGGTTGATAAGGCTTGAGCAAAGCATGTGCCAGTCCGGCTTTGTTGACCTGCAGCTCTGGCGGTTTTCATGGTCTGAGCCATGCAGCACCTGTCTTTACCGGATATGAGCGATTTCATGGTTGCGACCGTCATCCTGGGCATGCTTTGCGTGCATCTGCTGTGTTTTTGCGTGCTGTTCATGCTGATCAGTCGCAGGTTGCCCGGCAGGAAAATGGGCATGGAGGTCTTTGCACTGGGCAATCTGCTGCTGGGTTGTGCCTATGTGCTGCAGCTGCTGGGCGGCAAGCCGGGCTGGAGTGCGATGAGTGTCGTCAATCACACGCTGACTCTGTGTGCTCCGGTGGTCTATGCACTGGGCGCGATGCGCTTCTTCAATCGTCCCACTCCGGTGTGGCGGCCACTGCTGATTCTGGCGCTGGCCTATAGCGCGGCGCAGGTGCTGGTGCATTCGACACTGGGTCTGGAGGCGTGCCAGGCCATGCTGGCCGGGGCCTGTGCCTTGCTGTTTCTGGGGATGACGATCACCTTGCTGCGGGGCATGCGCAGCTTTGCCAGGAACATGGTCGTGGAGATGGTGGTCTTTGCCATTCTGATCGGCGGCATCTGCGCTCTCAATGCCATGAAGTTCGTGCTGATCCTGCAAGGCGGCTTGCAGGCCCTGGACATGAACAGCCGTTTTCAGATGGTGTTCTATATTTATATGTCCTTCCTCGGCACGGTGATCCCGCCAGGCGCCGTCTGGCTGGTGTTGCGACGACTTACCGACGAACTCGGCAGCATGGCCGCACAGGATCCGCTGACCAAGCTGCTCAATCGGCGGGGCCTGCTCAACGGGCTGGAGGCGCATTTCGCGGCTGCTAAGGGAGTGTCCGTCCACCTGTTGATCGTGGATATTGACCATTTCAAGCGGATCAACGACAACTACGGGCACCAGTTCGGCGACATTGTGCTGTGTCGGGTGGCGGAAGTGATTCAGCAGAGCACGCGCAGAAGCGACCTGAAATGCCGTTTGGGAGGTGAGGAATTCGTGGTTCTCTGCCCGGGACTGCAGGGAAATGAAGCTCCGCAATTGGCCGAAAGAATACGTGCGGCGATTGCCGAGATCGCGATACCGGGCATCAGCCTGCATGGCTGTGTCACTTGCACGGCAACGATTGGCGTTTCCCATCCCTTCGTCGCTTCGCATGCATTTGACGTCGCGCTGCAGCAGGCCGATGCGGCGCTTTATCGAGGTAAACGCGCGGGGCGCAATCGTGTTCAGTGCGTGGGCCTCGAAGACCTCTGGCCGCAGGCAGCGCAAGGCCCGGCAGCAAGATCAAGCCCCTCCATCAGAGAAAGGACTTGAAGGCGCTTAGGCTGCAATCACCGTCACGGCATAGCCCTTGCCGCTGGCAATTACGTCCAGCAGTCGATCGATATTGGGATGGGCACCCGGGCGTGCCTTGGCGTCTTCGGTGTGCTCGGCAAACAGCTGCAGGCCTTCTTCGGCAGCAGCCACGTTGATGCTGCCATGCTTGGCATAGAGTGCGTTGTAGACGGTGACCGAGCCAGCTTTGCCGGGGGCATTCGGAATGCTTGCAGCCAGCTTGCCGTCGGAGTCGATCAGCTGCAGCTCGGAGATATGGGCAATGGAAGGAAGTTGCTTGAGGTTGTCGGCAAAGGCCATGGTGTGCTCGCGATGGTTGCTGTGATGGAAGCCGTTATTGTGGGGGCAGCCTGAGGGCCTGTTCAGCTTCGAGCGCTGTTTTGCTCCAGCACCCGCCGTGCTTGCTGCATCTGCGCAAGCGTTGGCGCATATTCGGGCAGTTCGGCAATTTCATCCATTTCCCGCTGCATCAGCTGTTGCACCTGTGCTGCCAGGCCCTGCCACTGAGAGACGCTCATGAGGGCTTGGGCCGTCTGCAGCAAGTCGGCTTGTACTTCATATGACAGCGAGAGCTTGCGCACCACATTGAGGGCAAATGGGGGGCACAGCAGAATTTGAAATGCCGTCGAGCGCGCGAAGGCCAGGTCGCAGCGGCCCTGTCTGCCATGGCTCAGGGCCAACCAGCCCAGCCAGACCGTGCTCAGATAGATGAGTGCCAGTGCAGTCAGCTGCATCAGTTCGGAATGAAGCACCAGCAAGGCGGCGGGAAGACCGAGAAACAGTAGCGCGGCCAGCAGATACAGCGGCAGCGCAAACGCTTTGAAGCTGCGGGCATGTGCCTCCACAGCCGTGGAAAATTTCGCATCACCGGGCAGATGAATCCGTGTGGCGCTCCAGCGCTGCCGGTACACGGGCCGGTGAAGCGCAAAAACAGGTAGCCATAGCAGGCGGTTCTGACGCAGCTCGAAGCCCCCGCTGGCCAACTGTGCCCGCCATCCCGAGCGTAGCGGGCGCAGCAAACCCTCTTCGGGCTTGAGCAGCAAGGCCGCGTCATAAAGATAGAACAGAACGATGGCCAGAACTACCTGCAGCTGCGTGGAGATCGTGAAATACAAGACGGCTTTCGGGACAAGACAAACCCCGCGATCTTAGCGATGCGCGGGGCGGGGTTACAGGGGGTAGCCGCAGCTGACTTAATGCTGCTATTCAGCGGCTTTCTTGCGGCCAAACAATTTGCCTAGGCCTGCGAACAGCGCGACCGCTGCGGCGGCGATGATCTTCCAGCCTGCAGCCAGAAAGCCTGCAATCGCACCCCACAGGCCTTTCTTGGTGGCAACCGCGGCCGCACCGCCGAGTACCAGTGCGCCCAGGCCGATGGCGGCGACCTTGTCGCCGTTCTTGAATTCGGCATAGGTCTGGCCGCTGTTGTAGTCGAAGCCGGCGAGCACTTTCTTGAACTCATCGGTGTTCTGGGCCAGCGTGGCGGTGTCGGAGACCAGGGTAGCGGTCATCACGCCGCTGCGGCCCAGAATGCGTGAGGTGTAGTTGACATTTTTTTCACCCGTTTCACCCCGCAGACGCAGGCCCCATTCCAGTCGCTTGGTGGTAGTGTCGTAATGAGGCGGCACCTGCCAGCCATCGGTGTACAGCGCTTCAAGGCCGAGTTTCTTGCGCTGTTCGTTGCCGGCCTTGTCGCCTGCCTGCATGGATTTGAGCAAGTCGTCGGCATCGATCTTTTCGTCGTCCTTCACATAGCCGGTGTCGTCATACGAGAACACGGCAAACCAGTCCAGCGATTTTGGGGCTATCAAAAAGTGATCGCTGCTGGGCGGGTTGCCAAATGCCTGCAGCAGCTTGGACGTGTCGGCCTCTCCGAGAAAGGCATAGCCCGATGGAATCTTGACGCTGGCCTTGTCGGCGATTTCTCCCTTCCCACTTTCCTGCCAGTGCAGGGCCTTGATTTCAGGAGGTAACTCCTGAGTGGCGTCAGCCTTGGCCCAGACGCCCAGAGAAAGTGACAGGCCTAGAACGGCGGCCGCGATGGACTTGAACATTCAATGAACTCCCGTGTTATGAATTTATTGAGGAAAGCTATTGGTAATAGCGAACTTGATTTCACATGCGCATTCGAATCATCGTCGTTGATTCGCAAGCGAAGCATAACGTGGCTCAAACTGGGCTGACAAAAGTAGCAGGATTGATAGCGCAAAGCGTCAGTAATATCGGACAAACAGCATGTTTTAAAGAAATTTCTTGGAGATCGGTCATATGCACAGTGCCACATCTTTCTTGCAGGGGCATGCCAATCTGGGCATGGGCAGCTGGCATCTTGGCCAGGGTCGGCGTAGCTGGGGCGAGGAGAAAGCGGCCTTGCTCACCGGATTGCAGCTCGGCCTGAGCGTGATCGACACCGCCGAGATGTATGGCGATGGCCTTTCGGAGGAACTGATTGGCGAGGTCCTGCGTGACTGGACGCCAAGTCGGCCCCGGCCTTTTCTGGTCAGCAAGGTGCTGCCCATGCATGCCAGCCGCCAGGGAGTGATGCGCGCGTTCGAGGCCAGTGCCTACAAGCTGGGAGTGGACTGTATCGACCTCTATTTGCTGCACTGGCGCGGCAATACGCCGCTGGCCGAGACTGTAGCTGCGTTCGAGGACCTGAAGATGCAGGGCAGGATTCGCCATTGGGGCGTCTCCAATTTCGACACCGACGATATGCAGGAGCTGTGGCAAGTTCCGGGTGGACGCAACTGCGTGGTCAATCAGGTGCTCTACAACGTTTTCAGCCGCGGCATCGAATATGACTTGCTGCCCTGGTGCCAGAAGAACGGCGTGGCCGTGATGGCCTATTGCCCGCTCGGGCACGGGGAACTGGTTGAGCAAAGCCTGCTCGCTGAAATCGGTGATCGCCATGGTGTCAGTGCCAGTGCGGTGGCTCTGGCCTGGGCTCTGCGCAGCGGCAAAGTGCTGGCAATCCCCGAAAGCGGCTCTGAAGACCATATTCGAGACAATGCCCGCTCACTGCAGCTCAGGCTCGGCGCAGAGGAACTGGCGCTGATCGACGCTGCATCGCCCCCGCCGCGCTTCAAGCAGCCGCTGGACATTCTCTGAGCAAGAAGGGCGTCAGCGTCGGTTGAGGTGGCGTTGCGGCGGCGGTCCCTGCCCGTGCCGGTACTCAGAGCGGAACTCGTTCCGGCTCCCAGACCAATGCCCGTCGCTCCCATTTCTGCTCCCGGATCGCTGGCACCTGCGTCACCACGGCCACCAGCACTCTGACCTTCGCCGTCTTTGCAGATCACTCCGGCTCCCCCATCCTCGGCCGTGCTCTTGCGCGATCCGGGCTAAGCGCTGCCTTTGTTGACAGTGCTTGCGAGCCCGCCTGTCGATCGGCCTCATGTTTTGTCATATGCTAGATAGTTGACATATCACCTAGCTGAGAAAAAGAGACAACGTGGTGGAGCCTGTGACTAGCCGGGGTCTGAACCCCTCATGGATCATCGTCGCTGCGGGCGTCAGCGCCTCGCTGCATGTGGGCAAGCTGCCGCCCGCCGTACCCCTGCTGAAGCAGCAACTGGGCATGTCTCTGGTGCAGGCGGGATTCTTGCTTTCCACCGTCCAGGTGGCGGGCATGGTGCTGGGCCTGGTGGTGGGCCTTGGGGCAGACAAATGGGGGCTGCGTCGCAGCCTGCTGATGGGGCTGTTGCTGATGGCACTGTCCAGCATGGTGGGTGCTGCGGCCACGGACTTCACCTGGCTGCTGGCGCTGCGTGCTCTGGAAGGTCTTGGGTTCTTGCTGGTTGCCATGCCCGCTCCAGGGCTGATTCGTCGCAGCGTCAAGCCGTCAGAACTGGGGGCGCGTATGGGCTGGTGGGGCTCTTATATGCCCATTGGCAGTGCCATGGGCTTGCTGCTTGGACCCTGGGTGCTGCAGGCGACCAGTTGGCAGACCTGGTGGCTTGCACTGGGCTGTACCTCCGCCTTGGCGGCCTATGCCATCTGGCGCATGGTGCCTGCGGATGCTGCTGCAACTGCAGCCGTCGCAGCCACTGCCGATGAGGGATGGCGTCCGCGTCTGGCGCTCACATTGCGCAGCCCCGGTCCCTGGCTGGTGTCACTGGGCTTTATGGTGTATTCGGGTCAGTGGATGGGCATTGTCGGCTTTCTGCCCACGCTCTATTCGGAAGCAGGACTCAGTGCCAAGCTGGCAGGCCTGCTGACGGCCGTGGTCGCCGCCAGCAATATGCTGGGCAATGTGGCGGCAGGCAGGTTGCTGCACCGCGGCTGGAGTCCTGCGCGCTGCCTGCAGACCGGCTATGTGCTGATGGGCCTGACGGCGCTGCTGGCCTATGTGCAGATCGGGGGCGAGCCGCTGGCTCCTCTGTGGCTGCGCTTTGTGGCTGTGGCCCTGTTCTCGGCGACGGGCGGCCTGATACCGGCGACCCTGTTCACAACGGCCATGCATCTGGCGCCCAGCCAGGCCACGGTGTCCACCACCGTGGGTTTCATGCAGCAATGGTCTTGCGTGGGGCAGTTCGCGGGTCCGCCGCTGGTGGCGGCCGTGGCCATGCAGATGGGCGGCTGGCAGTTTACGTGGATGGTGACGGGCAGCATGTGCGTGCTGGGCTGGTTGCTGGCGCTGGGAGTGGGCCGTTGCTGGAGTAGCTTCCGGGCCCGAGATTTGTGAGTGATGCTCTGTATTTATGAGCTTACAGTTCTTGATGGGTAAGTGCCGTAGCTTGAATTGATGCATTGTTTTGAACTGGCGCAGAGGGCTCGAGTTCCAGCTCAAGCATTATTAGAGTCCGAACTGCGGTTACGCTGCAGTCTTGTGGAGGTTCATGATGCAAAAGCGCCAGTTTCTCGCCACCGCAGCTTCGCTGACGGCATTGTCATCAACGTCTTGGCTCGCGGGCTGTGCTTCGCGCCGTACCAAGACGGTGGTCAAGCCCGCCGAGTTGATCTATTACGGCGGCCCGATTCTCACAATGAATGACGCTCAGCCTCAAGTGGAGGCCGTGGCCGTCAGCGCCGGGATGATTACCGCCATCGGCTCAGCTCAGGAACTGGATGCCTTGCGCGGTCCGGCCACGCGCATGGCGGACTTGCAGGGGCGCACGCTGATTCCGGGTTTTGTGGATCCGCACAGCCATATCGGCGGCGTGGGACTGCAGGCCATTTCTGCCAATCTGCTGCCACCGCCTGATGGCGGCAATGCCTCTATCGCCGACTTGCAACAAACGCTGCGTGAGTACATCAAGACTTCGTCTGACGTCAAACAACTGGGCATCGTGCTGGGCTTTGGCTATGACGATTCCCAGCTCCAGGAGCGGCGTCATCCCACACGCGACGACCTTGATGCCGTTTCGCGTGATCTGCCGATTGCCGTGATTCATCAGTCAGGGCATTTCGGTGCTCTCAATTCGGCAGCTTTGGCCCGTGCCGGCATTGGTCCGGGCACACCCAACCCCGAGGGCGGAGTGATTCGGCGCCGTGCTGGCAGCCCGGTGCCCGATGGGGTGCTGGAGGAGAACGCCTTCTTCCACAGCCTGGGCAGGATCATGCCCGATCTCACGCTGGAGCAATCCATGGACTGGCTGGAGAAAGCCCAGCAGCTTTATTTGGAGTTCGGCTACACCACGGTGCAGGACGGTCGCTCCCACGCAGGCGCGATCGCCTCGGCCATGGCGGCTGCCGAGGCGCGTCGGTTGGTCATCGACGTGGTGTCCTATCCCGACATACTGCAACTGGGTGATGGCGCGCTGGCCAACAAGCTCAAGTTCAGCCGTAGCTATACCAATCGCTTCCGCATTGGCGGTGTCAAGCTCACGCTTGATGGCTCGCCCCAGGGCAAGACGGCCTGGCTGACCGAGCCGTATCTGGTGCCGCCCGATGGCCAGAAGGCTGGCTACCGTGGCTATGGGGTGCTAAGCGATGCCAGGGCCAACGAGCAGGTGGCCAAGGCCATCCACAACGGCTGGCAGATTCTGGTGCATGGCAACGGCGATGCGGCGATTGACCAGTTCATCGCTGCAGTGCGTGCCAGCGGCCCGGTGGAGCAGGCGCGTGCCGTACGTCCGGTGCTGATCCACGGTCAGACGCTGCGACGCGACCAGGTTAGTCAGCTCAAGGAGTTGGGCATTTTCCCGTCGCTGTTTCCCATGCATACCTTTTACTGGGGCGACTGGCACCATGATTCGGTGCTCGGTGATCCGCGCGCGCAGAACATCTCGCCGACAGGCTGGGTGCTGGGCGAGGGCATGGTGTTCACGTCTCATCATGATGCGCCTGTGGCCCTGCCATCGTCGATGCGTGTGCTCGATGCCACGGTGAATCGCACGACGCGCTCAGGGCGTGTGCTGGGGCCGGAGCATCGCGTCTCGCCCTGGGTGGCGCTCAAGGCGCAGACCATCTGGTCGGCCTACCAGCATTTCGAGGAAGACCGCAAGGGCTCCATCGAGGTCGGCAAGCTGGCCGATCTGGTCGTGCTTTCGGACAACCCGCTGACCGTGCCGCCGCATCAGCTTTCCAATCTCCAGGTGCTGGAGACCATCAAGGAAGGGCGCACGGTTTACAAGCGCGACGGGTCAAACCTCTGATTTGAGGGCCGCTTGCGATTGATGGGTATGCGTTTGGGGGAATGCTTTTCACGCATCGCGCGAGCCGATAAGGGCGCGCAATGCACGCTCCAGTTGCTGGGCGTTTTCGTGCACCAGCAGCCATTCGGGCTGAAGTACTTCCGTCGGTGCAGGTGATGCAGGGCAGCTATCCATGGTCGCCAGTGGATCATCAGCCTTGAGCGCTACCACGGTTGGCTGGTTGGCCAGATCCAGACAGGCATGCGTCAGCCAGCGGCAGTAGTCGGCTATCGCAGCCGGCGGCGGCATCCTGGTGTGGGCAGTGGCGCGGTTCAGACTCTCGGCCAGCAGCAAAGCCGTGGCGTAGACACGTACGGCATGTCGGTCATAGCGACGGGTGACAAAGGCCAGTCGCTCTGCATTGAGCCGTCCGCGCAGGGACCAGCGGCGCGAGGAATGGGCCTGGCCTACAGCTGCGCGCAGGGCGGCCAGCGATTCATGGGCCAGTGACAGCTGGCCGAGGGCGGTTTCTGCTGCATCGGCTTTCTGCTGCTGGCAGGCCTTGAGAATGAGATCCAGACCATTGGCAAGTTGCTTGAGAAAGATTGAGGCGGCCCG